>OCTX012157502.1_pt1 | contig 12950 bp, 11 predicted proteins | sample 1539691 | NCBI WGS metagenome assembly OCTX01 (sample SAMN02144231, study PRJEB22623) | gut metagenome | biome: sheep rumen | host: Ovis aries | place: New Zealand
AATTTACGATCTCTTCCAGTTTTTGCAGTTCCACCTGCTGAATCCCCTTCGACTAAGAATAATTCATTCTTTTTAGGATTCTTTGTTTGAGCTGGTGTTAATTTACCATTAGTAAATTTTTCTTTTTTACCTTTATCTTTCCCTTGTCTAGCTTCATCTCTAGCTTTTCTTGCTGCTTCTCTTACATTTCTACTTTTTACCATTTTTTCTAGTATTTTAGTAGCTATTTCATTATTTTCTTCAAGGAAAAATTGTAAATTTTGGGTAACTATATTATCTACTATATTTCTTGCTGCTGGTGTTCCTAATTTACCTTTTGTTTGTCCTTCAAATTGTAACAAGTTTTCAGGTATTTGTAAGCTTATAATAGCTGTTAAACCTTCTCTTGTATCAGGTCCTTCAAAGTTTTTATCTTTTGGTTTTAAATAACCATTACTTCTTGCATAGTCATTAAAAACTTTTGTAATAGCTGTTTTAAATCCTACTTCATGAGTTCCACCATCATTTGTTTTTACATTATTAACAAACGATATAATGTTTTCAGAATATGTATCAGTATATTGTAAAGCTACTTCTACATTTATTTTATCTTTTTCTCCTTCAAAAAACACTGGTTTATGAAGAGCTGTTTTACCATCATTTAGATAATTAACAAATGCTTCTAATCCTTTTTCATAAAAGAATACTTCTTTTTTATTATCTTCTACATCTTCTACTTCTACTGTTAACCCTTTAAGTAGAAAAGCACATTCTTGCATTCTTTCACATATTGTTGTGAAAGAAAAGTGAGTGCTTGAAAAAATTGTATCATCTGGCATAAATGTTACTTTAGTACCAGTTTTACTTGTTTTTTCTAACTTAGTTAATGGTTCTTTTAATTTACCACCATCATGAAATTTAATTGAATATTCATAACCATCTCTTTTGATAATTACATCCATCCATTTAGATAATGCATTAACTACAGATGCACCTACACCATGAAGGCCTCCAGATACTTTGTATCCTCCTTCTTCAAATTTACCACCTGCATGTAGTACTGTATATATTACTTCAGGAGTTGATTTACCACTACTATGTTTACCTACTGGTACTCCACGTCCTTCATCTTCTACAGTAACACTACCGTCTTTATTTATTGATATTTTAATTTTCTTTCCGTAACCGTTTATAACTTCATCTATACCATTATCAACGATTTCCCATACTAGATGATGTAATCCTCTTTTGTCTGTTGATCCTATATACATACCAGGTCTTTTTCTTACTGCTTCTAGACCCTCTAATATTTTTATAGAACTCTCATCATATTTTGCCATCATATCACCTATTTAATTATAACAAAAAAAAGAAGAAATATCAATTTAAACTATATATTTCTTCTTTTTATAAATCTTAACCCCTTCAGAATCTACATCTTCACGTTCAAATGTTCCACCACATATGTTTTCATATAATTCTAACATTATATTAAATTCTTCTTCTGATTTTAATTTAAAAAATTTTGCCATTCCTTCTATATCATACTTATCAATATATTTAAAGTATTCCTCTGTATCTTCTCCATTTATTATTATAGGTGCTTTATTTTGCATTAATAAATTGTAACTTGTAAGTATTCTAGCTGTTCTTTTATTTCCATCTTCAAAAGCTTGAATTCTAACTAATTCTATATGTAATCTTGCTTCTTTTTCATATACATTTAATATATTCCATATATTGTGGTATGAATTAAATACTGAATAAATTGCTTCTGGAATATTACTTGGTGATAAAGGAATAAAATTTTTAGCTTTTGGGACTTCCACATTTGTTTTTCTAAATCCTTTATTATATAAATCACCATTAACAGCATATGCGATTTCTATTAAATCATATGGAGTTATTCTTTCTGGTTTATGATCTAATATAGTTTTAAATGCTTGTCTATTTCTAATCATTTCTTTAGAACGTAATGGATCTAAGGCATTTGTTTTATTATCCTCTAATTGAAGATTAGCAAATGCTTGTCTCATCGCATAGAATTCCATATATTCATTTACAAAATTATTATTTGTTAAATGTTGTGCGATCATATTTAAGCCTCCTTTTTACATCAATATAATCCCCATAATAACCAGTTGATGAAGTTGGTATATGTGCTTTAAACAATGTATAATCAATATTTGGATCAATTTCATCTATAAATTTTTCACTTATTCTTCCCCATTTTGAGTCATTATACATTTTTTCAAAAATATCTACTATTTCATTTTTCATACCACTTTTTCTTAAAAATGATAAATAGCTATAAAATTCACTTTTTGACCATCTATATACTGAACTACCACTTAATGTATTAAGTAACATATACAAAAATGATAATATAGTTGTATTCTTACTTGGAATTGGAGTAGCAACTCCATTATAATCCATCGTATATTTTGGAATATTTAATATTTTATCATTTCCTGTTAAGTATTTAGAAGCAGAAACATAACTTTTATTTATATAAGAACTATCTATATCCACTGCTTTAATTACTTTATTATCTAAATCATATATAAAGTTACCTTCATGTATATCTGATAAATAGAAATTATTTTTTAATTCTTTAATTGATAATAGTTTATATAAAAGTTTATATATTTCTTTTAAATGTTTTAGTTTCTTATCTAGTGTTATATTTTTATTGGATAGTAGTACTGCCATATTAATATTATTTTCTATGTAATCCATATAAAATCCATAAACAGTTTGATCTACTGTAACTAATCCTTTAGGTAATACTAATTCTGGTATATTTAATATCTCACTATTTTTTATAAGTGCAGAAATTGTATTTATTTTATCAGCTATATATTCACTATCATCCCAGTAGTAATATAACTTTAATAAATCTTTAACATGATCCCATTTATCTTTATGATCATAAACATATATCATAGCCTCAGTGTTAGTAACTTTTTTATCTAGTTTTAGAGGTTCTAATGTTTTTAATTTTCTATGTGATATGTTGATATTTCTAATCATGTTTTGCCCCCTCAAATGTCAGTTATTCTACCATATATAAAGAAAAAAAGCAAGTTATTTGATTGCTTCTATGTTTTCACAAATTAGAGTATCATATTTATTTTTCAATTTTTTATAATTTGTTTTATTTTTTATAGTCCATGCCATAACTAATTTATTTTTATGGAATTTTTTAATATGCTTATCATCATATAATGAATAGTGACAAGAAACAAAATCTGGTTTAGCAAGCATTATACCAAATTTTCTAAATATAAATGTTTCTAATTTATTTCTATATTCTTTATGTACTAAGAAACCTCTAATATAATTAGGTCTATTTTTTCTTATCCACTTTATTGATAAAAAACTAAAACTTTTTACAGCAAATAATCCTTTATAATTATCTAAAAGTTTTACAGCTTCTTTTTCTAATTCTCCTGCTTTTCTGTCATATTTAAATTCAACTATTATAGGAACTTGACCATTTATTAATTCTAAAACATCTTTAAATAAAGGTATTTTTTCTTTAGTATTTAATAGTGTTACTGTCTTAAGTTCATCACTAGTTAAATCTATTGTTTCTTTATCTATTCCTGTTAATCTTTTAAGATTATCATCATGTATTACTATAATATTACCATCTTTTGTTAGATGAATATCTAATTCTATAGGGTAACCAAATTTTAGTGCCTTTTTAAATGCCTTCATACTATTTTCAGGTATTTTTTCATTATCAAACATTCCTCTATGACAATATAATTTATTTGTTAAAAAATCTAAATTTTTCACTTCTTATTCTCCTTTAAAATCTATCTAGTTTTTTTAAGTAGCATTTGCCACACATTGGTTTATATTCAACATTAGATTCTGAACCATCAATTAGAACTTCATTACCTTCTTGCGCAAATTTACCATCAACATATCTAGCATTAAATTTAGCTCTTTTACCACAAGAACATATTGTAATTAGTTCATCTATCTCATCTGCAAGTTCAAGCAATCTTTTACTTCCTTCAAATAAATTAGATTTAAAATCTGTTTTTAATCCATAACATATTACAGGAATATTATACATCTTGGATACAAACCATAATTCTTCTACTTGATTACTATTTAAAAATTGAGCTTCATCAACAAGAATACAATCAACGTTATCTTTCCAATAATCATAATATTTCTTAAATGAGGCATCTTTATCTATCAAAACATCTACTTTTCTTTCGATACCTATTCTTGATGATAACTTATCATCTGCTTTAGTATCTATACTTGATTTAACAACTATAACTTGTTTATTGTTTTCTTCGTAATTATGAGCAACTTGCATTAATGCACTTGATTTACCACAATTCATAGCTCCATATCTAAAATATAATTTTGACATATAATACCTCCTATACAAACATTTAATATTATAACATAAATATTTAATTATTTTTTAGATTTATTGATTTTAATACATTAGAAAATGTTTTCTTTTGACTTTGGGTTATTAACTCTCCTTCATGATTAAACATTCCAACCATTATCAAATAACCATCATATGAAAATACTGCCTCAATAACAGATTTATCAACTTCTTTAGTAGGATCTTTAGTAATACCTATTGGGAAGATATATGCATATGAATCAGCATTCTTAATATAGAATTTTTCTACAATATTATCTGTTGTTTCATACCACTCTTTAAATGTTTCATCAGATCCCATAACGGCTTTACCATTATATGAAAGTATAATAAAGTATACAGAAGTCTTTTTATCACCATAAAAAACACTAATAAGTTCTCCATCATCATTGAAAACAGGATTTTTTTCTTTTTTATAACCTTTAGGAACTTCATATGACATAATTTTATCTATTCCTTTATATTTTGATTTTTTATTACAAGAACATCCTACAAAAGAAATTAAACATACAAATATAACTATTACAGAAATTATTTTAGTTTTCATTTTATACACTTCCTTAGCTAATATGGTTTTTTACCATCAAGCCATCCTTTTTCTTTCCAATAATCTACGTCAGTTTTATTCCATCCATTTTTTTGTGTCATTTTAAATAAATTATAAAATAGTTTTGTTTTAATTCCTACTTTTCTTTTGTTTAAAGATTTTTTGATTTTTATTGTTTTTCTTTTGACTTGTTTTTTTATTTTATCTTTATTTTTATAGTCTATATAATTACCTTTCATTTTCATTGTTGTTACTCCATAATTATATATTTTAGGAACTCCAAGATAGAAAAGATTTGTCTTTAATAATTTAGTTGTTGCTTTTACGCCACTTCCACCAGCAGTTGTTATTACTAGACCTACTTTATTAAACATTGATTCATTTGGTCTATGTACAAGCCACATGTAAGCTAAATGATCTAAAAATGCTTTCATACCACTTGAACATGATCCAACAAATACTGGAGTAGCAAGTATTATTAAATCTGCTGCTTCTAATTTTTTAACCATAGGATTTATCTTTTTATAATGAGGACATTTATCTTCGCCTTTTAATATACAATTAGCGCATCCATAACAAAATTCTGATAAATCATTTGGTAAAACTATTTCTTCCATTTCATCATTTTTAAATTCATCTAAAAATAAATCTACTATAGATTTTGTGTTTCCTTTATGACTAGTTCCTAATACTACTAATACTTTCATATATACACCTCTAATACAATTATATCATATAACAAAAAATTGGCTCCATAAAGGAGCCATTCAGGGGGAAATAATAAAACCAGTTCGTAATAATTTAATAATTAGTAAAAGTCTTATATTATAAGGCTTTTTAATTTTCTTAAGTTTAATAAAGTTTATAAAAATAACTTATTTTTTTTCAATTAGTATCTAGATTTGGTATCTGGAAATAAATAATGACACAATGACACATTGTTAGAGTGTACTGAACCCATTTAGAGTGTCATTGTGTCATTTAATAACTAATTTTAGTTCACTTTATTTTCTAATCTGTATATTTTGGATTTATTACCTTGTATTGATTCTTGTTCTTGATTAGATACTAATTCACTTTTAATTTTTTTAATGCTTTATAATTTCCACCAATTTCATCTATTTGCTTATCAATATACTCTAAATCACTGTGAATATTATCATATGCATCATCTAATAAGCTTATATTATTATTTACTAGTTCCATTAAATTTTCAAAACTAAAAATAAATTCTTTTCTAGATAATGCTGGTTCAATATTCCCTAATAATAATTTTTCAAATATATGATTAGGATCAGAATGAGGAACTGTTATAAGAGTCGTTAAAGGTTTTATTTGAAATTCTCCCTTTCCATTTATTATAGAAGCAGTTGAAACATCTTTAATATTTAAAGCATATAAATTTGTTGGATCATAAGCATACATCTTTCCATTTTCTTCGATTAGAGTTATAGCATGATTTCCTAATTTATTTATTAATCCGTCTAGAAAAAATGTCTTAAAATCACTAAAAACTCTACTGCTTATATTATTCTTTATGTTTCTTTCTATTTCAGGACGATAATCACAACTGATATTTTTTTTTCCTGTTGGTACTTTGCAAGTTAAAATTGAAGAATTTTTTTCACATGTTGATAAGTAATTATGTAGGAGTTCAGCATAAGCTAAACAAACACCTTTACCTTTTATAACATCAAAAGAAAACATTCCTGGCAATAATAATCTTCCTTGTAATTGATAAAAATGTTTTTTATTTACTGAAAAATAGCCATTCCATAGCATATAAGTTAACAAATGAGATAAATCTAAAGATGAATTTATATTAAGTTCTTGAGACAATTTTTTATAATTTTCTAAAATATTATTATAACAAATTAATGATTCTTTATAAATTTCTTGATATTTTAACTGATTATTACGCATAGCATATTCTACTAAAGGTTTTAAAAAACCTATATCAGCTGCTTTTATTAAACATAATAATTCATCCGAATTTATATTTTGATTATGATTAAAACTTTTAGAATTATCTTCCATCTTTCCTGTTCCAACAATTTTTCTGTATAATAATAATTCTTTTTGCTCTTTAGTCAAATCTTTAAATTCTTGCTTTAATTCTTCAATTCTCTGTTCTCGCTCATCTTTATTTTTCTTTGTTTTTTCTTTCACTTTCTTTTTTCCCCCCCATAATACACATGATACTAGTTAAGTAATATTTAAAATAATAATAAGTTATAGTTTACTTATTATTAATAAAATCATTAACTAGTATTTAAATAAATCAATTATACAATTTTTCAATTTCGAATAAATCTTCATCAATCATCCTCATAAAAACAATTTACTAATTTATTCTATAAGTTTTCAGTATATTATACACTATTAAAACTTAATGTCAAATTTAAAACTCAAACTATTTGTTTGAGTTTGTTTGATTTCTTTTATACTGCTTTATTAACTTTTTTATTTGTTTATCTTCTTGATTTGAATAAATTGGTAATTTATTTTTAAATTTATTTATATATTCACGAATCGTTTCTAATCTTACAATATTTTCTGGTTTAAAATCAGAATTTAAAACATAATAGTCATAAAACCAACCTTGTTTATTATTATCACATATCATTATTCTTGCATCAGTACAGATTTCTTTTACATATAATAATCCTTTTTTCACTATAATTTTATCATAAGATTACTAAAAAAAGATAAGATTTTTTCTCATCTTAATGTACGAGAATATCTTAATCTTCCGAGCTATTTTATTCATTAAATTCTTCACTATGTTCTTTAAAGAAACTATTATATACTTTTACATTATCAAGTTCTGTCCATTTTTTAGCTTTAACTGGAATAACATCTAAATCATATATTTTAGCTCCGTTTAATGCTAAAAGAAATGGTGAATGAGTAGCAATAATAAACTGACAATTATAAAATCTAGCAGACTCTTCAATAAATGTTTTTAATTTCAATTGATTTTCAGCAGATAAACTATTTTCAGGTTCATCTATTATATACAACGCATTATCTTCAATTTTATTTTGCCAAAAATCTAACGCTGTTTCTCCATTTGATTCTTGTATAATATTATTGTTTCTTAGTCTAGTTCTTACATATTTGGATACAGTCATTCTATTAGAATCCACTTTATTCTTTAAATCTTCATATTGGTTTAAACTAGAATGATATCTTTCTGATGGTGTATTTTTATATTCATAATATTCATTGATCAAGTCATCTTTTCTTCTATTTACATTTGAATTAATCGCTCTTAAATCTAGCAAATAATCAAATACATCATCGCTAGAAATATACTTCATACTTTTACATTCATTTTGATGTATTAATTCGTAATGTTGTCTACATTGACCTACATATTGATCAAAAAATTCACTCTTTTTATCAATATTTCTTTTAGAAGCATTAATTGAATCACTTATTATATTTAAAAGAGTTGTTTTACCTGAGCCATTTCCACCATAGAAGATAGTAATTGGTTCAAATTCAATATGTTCAAATTCTTTTTCAGGAAATATTTTTAAAGGATATAAGTTGTTATGTATATTCATTTTATACATAATCATTGAATACTCATCATCTTCATCAAGCAATTTAAAACTTTTAAGATAAATCATAATCATTCCTCCTTTAAATCTAATACTATTATACCACATATTTTCAATAATTAATTACATCGGAATATTACTATTTTCCGATTTAAAAAAAATAAAAGAGCACCTAAATCATTCTATATAATCAAATTTTCTTTATTTATAACAAAAAATGGAGCCATAAGGCTCCTTCAGGGGGTTTTGGTCACACTCTCACTTTAATAAACCGTAAGAGTGTTGCGTGAACAGTATCACGCTATTATAATTATAAGTGCTAAAGAACAAAATGTCAATATCAATCTAAATTAAAGCTAGAGCTGATAAGTTTGGTTATTTCATCATTATTTTTAACATAATTATCATTACTTAAAAATTCTTCACTATCTTTTTTAGCCTTTAAAAGAATATTGTAATCTCTTCTTAAATCGGCAATATTAAATGCCATATCTCCACTTTGTTTTACTCCGAATAAGTCTCCTGATCCTCTTAATTTAAAATCGTATTCTGATATTTTAAAACCATCATTTGTTTTGGTTAGAATATCTAATCTTTCTGTTTCTCTATCACTCATTAAAATACAATATGACTGTAAAGTGTTTCTACCAACTCTTCCTCTTAATTGATGAAGTGATGAAAGCCCAAACATATAAGCATCATATATAACTATCATTGTTGCATTTTTAACGTCCACTCCTACTTCAATTACTGTAGTGCTTATTAATATTTGAATCTCATTATTTTTAAATTTAGTCATTACTTCTTCTTTTTCATCAGATTTCATCTTACCATGCATTACACCTATGTTATAAAGTTTACCAAATGCTTTTTTCATATTTTCTTCTATTTCATATACATTGGTATAATCAACTTTATCACTTTCTTCTACAAGTGGTGCGATTATATATATTTGATGTCCATTTTTTAATTCATTATACATACTGTTTAAAACATCTTTTATTTCTTTATCACTTTTTACTGTAGTTATTATTTCTTTTTTTCCATTTGGTAATGTTTCTATATTAGATATATCCATATCGCCATAAAGCGTTAATGCATATGTTCTTGGGATTGGTGTTGCACTCATATATAATATATCTGGTGTTGTTCCTTTATTTTTTAAACTAGCTCTTTGATTAACACCAAATCTATGTTGTTCATCTGTTATTACTAATCCTAAATTATTATATATAACTTCATCTGTAAATAATGCATGTGTCCCTATAATTATATTTGTTTTTCCATTTTTTAAATCTTCATAAATTCGTGTTTTTTCACGTTTAGAAGTTTTACCAATTAGTAATTCAATATTAATATCATATCCTTTAAAAAGATTTTTAATATTATTATAATGTTGAATTGCTAGAACTTCTGTAGGTGCCATTAAGGCTCCTTGATATCCAGATAAATAATTAATATATAAACTTATAAAAGCCACTATTGTTTTTCCTGAACCGACATCACCTTGTAGTAAACGATTCATTCTATAAGGTTTTGTTAAATCATTATATATATCATCTACTGCTTTATTTTGATCTTCTGTAAGTTTAAAAGGTATTGTTTTTATAAATTCATTTACTTGTTCTTTGTCTACTTTTCTAGTTAAACCATTTTTATTTTGTTTATTGTTTTTTAAATAATTCATTTTACACATGAATAAAAATAATTCTTCATATACTAATCTATTTAAGGCTTTATTTAATTCAGTTTTATTTGTAGGATTATGTACTACATTAATTGCTTTTTCTTTATCTATAAAATTATATTTTTCACTTAGGTAACTAGGTATTAAATCTTTACATTCATAAATACCTAAAGCTTGTACAATATACTTTCTTATTGTGTTAATTCCTATTCCATAAGTTGTATGATATATAGGTAAAATAGTTGTTCCTACTAATTCACCAAATTTAATATCACTCGCTATTATCATATTATGTTTTATATCTAATTTACCTATTACAGTTATCTTAGTTCCTATTTTTAATTTTGATTTTAAAAATCCTCTATTATAAATACTTACAGTAAAAATTCTATTTGAGGAATTAATTTTAAAGGTCATTTTATCTTTTCTTTTTCCAAAATAAAAAATACTGGGTACTGATTCTATAATACCGTCAGTTATTATTTTATCATTATCTACTAAGTTATCTAAATCACTTTTTTCAATGATTTCATATCTAAAAGGAAAAAAGTTTACTAAGTCATTTGTATCAAATATTCCTAGCTTATTTAGAAGACTTAAATTCTTTGGCCCTAAACCTTTTATTATGTTTAAATTCATACTTCACCTACTAAATAAATTATATAAAACAAGTGTTCGCAAGTCAATAAAAATTAAAAAAATAACAAAAAAACACTTGACTTATCAAGCATTTTAGATTATCATAGAAAGCACTAATTCGGAATTCCGGATTAGTGCTAGTATCACACTAGCCAACCCCTTTTTATTCTTTTATGAAACTGTTCTTCAGGGGGACAGTTTCTCTTTTTTTATTCTTTTATGAACTGACTAGCAAAGGCATATTATATTATATGTCTTTACAATAAAAGTATAACAAGCAAAAAAAATACTGTAAATAGTATTTTTTTATTTTTGTATCAATTTGACACAACTTTACATCATTTTTGACAATTATCACAGTAATAAGTTCCTCGTCCACCTACTCGTATTTTATTTATACTTTTACCACACAAAGAACATTTACTTTTAGTATGTACTAATAAATAATCTTGATAGTTTCCTGTTACTCCTAAACTTGAAGTATAACTTCTAATTGTAGTGCCACCACAATCTGTTGCTTTTTTTATAATTCTAGAACCTTCTTGTTTTATTCTTTCGCACTCTTCTAATGTAATAGTATTACCTTTTCTAGTTGGTTTTATTCTTGATGCGAATAGAACTTCATCAACATATATATTACCAAGTCCATTTATTATTGTTTGATCAAGTAATAATTCTTTAATAGTTTTATTACTATTTTTTATTTTGTCATATATGTATTCTTTAGATAATGTATTACTATCTGGTTCTATACCTAATTTAGATATTTCTTTTATGTTATTTATATCTTTTGTTTTAACAAGAATCATTACTCCAAATTTTCTTGTATCTTTATATCTTAAATCAGTATTATTATCTAATTTAAATACAATATGTTCATGTTTTTCATAAACTTCCTCTGTAGGTTTTATGTAGTATTTACCTTCCATTCTTAAATGAGAAAGAATTGTATAATCATCCAATTTAATAAATAGCCATTTCCCAAAATTATCTACATCTGTTATTGTTTTATTAATTAGTATGTTTTTAAATTCTTCTTTATCACTTTTAATAATACCATCATACTTATAAATTATATCTATGATTTTTCTACCTACTATTTTACTTTTTAATGCACGTTTCACTGTTCTTACTTCTGCGATTTCTGGCATAATATCACCTACTTAATTTTATCATAAAAAGAAAAAAAGCCAAAGATTTATTTGACTTTTATTTTTTTAACAGAGCTATAATAACCATATATTCTAATGCCACCAACTGTACGATAAGTCCTTGCTTTAAAATAATAAGTTTTTCCTCTTTTTAGTTTTGTTTTTGTATATGATTTAGCTGTAGTTATTTTTACTCTTTTATATCCTTTATTCTTCTTAGTACTCATATATACTTCATAACCAGTTGCATTTGTTATTTTTTTCCATTTAACAGTTACTTTTTTCTTTTTACTTGTTAGTTTAACTGATGGTGTTTTAGTTTTTGTTGAAGTTGAAAAACCTAGTGTGAAATTACCATAATATTTTGTACCATTTACTGTTTTATAAGGTCTTACTTTATATCTATGGATAGTAGCAACTGTTAATTTATTGATTGTATATGAAGTATTTGTTGTTGTATATTTATATTCCCATTTTTGTTTTTTATAATTAAACTCATGTATTTCATATCCTGTTACCCCATTATTTTTATTCCATGAAAGTCTTATTGAACTTTGTGTTTGAGTTGCTTTTAATCCTTTTGAACCAGATGGTTTAATTATAAAGTTTTTGCTTGAACTTCCTGTATAATTACCAATTCCTCTTACTGAAACAGTAGCTAAACCAGGATCAATATTATTATTATAAGTAAGTATATAGTCTCTATTTTCTACTAATTGTTTACCATTTACGTAGAATTTAATACTTGGTTTTATAGCGCTTCCAGTATATGTATATTCATTTAAATTTGGAATACTTGATATTGTTGCTTGCTTTATTTTAAATGAAGTTGAAGTAGTTCCTATATATTCGTTTATACCAGTTACAGTCATAGTAGCTGTTCCAACATTTATATTATTTTTTAAACTTACTTCATAATCTTTATTTTCTTTTAATTTTTCTCCATTATAAGTTA
>OCTX012134710.1_pt1 | contig 12948 bp, 13 predicted proteins | sample 1539691 | NCBI WGS metagenome assembly OCTX01 (sample SAMN02144231, study PRJEB22623) | gut metagenome | biome: sheep rumen | host: Ovis aries | place: New Zealand
CATCATTGCCATCAATTTCGAAGACCTGGCTTTCGAGGACTTGCAGGAGTACCATGCCCTGTACAAGTACGTTACATCCCATATGCAGCCGGACGGGATGAACTACATCTTCCTCGACGAGATTCAGCATGTGCCGGAATTTGAGAAGGCGGTGGACAGCTTATTCATCAAGGAAAACGCCGATGTCTACATCACCGGCTCCAACGCTTACTTCATGTCCGGGGAACTGGCCACCCTTCTATCTGGCCGCTATGTGGAACTGAAGATGCTGCCCCTCTCTTTCAAAGAATACTACGGGGCCTGCGGTCTGGCGGCCAATCACAGCTTGCAGGAAATCTATGAGCGGTATATCTCCGACAGTTCCTTTCCTTATACAATGCAGCTGGATGGCAGGCAGCAGGATATATCGGAATACTTGTTGGGCATTTATAGCACGGTTATTCTGAAAGACGTAGTGGGAAGGCTTCACATTACCGACGTAAAAATGCTGGAAAGTATTGTCAAATACCTGTTTGCCAACGTAGGCAGCCTGCTATCTGTTAAGAAGATTGCCGACGCGATGACCAGTGCTGGACGAAAAATAGACAGCAAAACCGTGGAACGCTACCTAAAGGGCTTGCAGGACAGCTGCCTTATCTATCCGGCGGAACGCTTTGACATCCGTGGGAAGGAACTTCTGAAGATAAACCCCAAATACTACGTAGTCGATGCGGCCATACGTTACTTGAAGGTAGGCAGACATGGGCAGGATACGGGCCATATCTTGGAGAACACCGTATATCTGGAGCTCCTACGCCGTGGCTACAAAGTTTACGTGGGCTCCATGACCGGCGGCGAAGTAGACTTCGTGACCAAGGATGCCCAGGACCGTCTGGCCTATTATCAGGTTTCTGAGTCTACTCTTCAGCCTGAAGTCATGGAACGGGAGCTTAAGCCGCTGCAAAGGATTAAGGATAACTACCCCAAGTATCTCCTGACCTTTGATGAGGTCAACGCAACGGCTGACTACGATGGGATACGGAAGGAAAATGTCCTGAAATGGCTGATTGAAGGATAACAATCCAAGTCAAAAATGTCCTTTCGAACCGCTCTCCTTATGGCAAAAAAACTTACACACTTATCTTGACAAACTCTTTTTTATTTCCTAAGGCTTATTATGCGGTAGTTTTTATATTTTTTTATCTCTATACAATAATCAATTTTTCGTTATCTACTAACCAACGTTCCTGGAATTGTCGTCTTGCAGCGTAACCTATATCTCTTATAAAGCTACCATTCATAGCAGCACCTACTCCAGCACCAACGATAGGTATAACTTGCATAGCTTTTCTTTTTGAGAAATTTATTCCCAACTGCTTACAAACATCTCTAATCATTTTTATTATTAATTCATTACCCACTGTCTTATCTGCCATCTGCTTTGCAGCTTTTCGTTCAATAACCCACAATGCGTTTTTCCGTAATGTTGCTTCAAGCATCTTTAATTGAAGCAAAACTTGATTTTTCTCTTTCATACTATTTGAACCAGCTAACGACATTACAGATAGAACAAATTCTTTATCTTCTACGGTGTCGGCTTTATATCCATAACATAAGCCTATTTTATGAATAGTCCTTAATGCCAAAGTCAATATAGCTGGTATGTCTGCTGCCATTCCTGCCGCTCCCCACATTCCAGTGGCTCCCCCTTCTGCAATAGCTAAAGCTATTGCCCAGTTATGCACTTCATTTGCCATTTCATCAGATATTTCTAAACTTTTATATCGTAATTCTTCTATATTTTTTACCTTGCCATCTCTGATAATATCTTTTTCATCGGCTAAAAATTCTGCTGTTGCATTAGCTCCGTTAAGTACAGCTTGTATTACTTGCTCTGGAATTAGCAAGCCCGTCAGAATTTCCAATGGTTTCCCCAGTAAACTCAGACCTTCTGTCACCACACTCGGTTTTTGGTTCTGATAATCTCGTATTTCTGATAACTGTCTTTTTTCGTAAGTTGACATATTGGTCGTTTCCATACGTTTCATCCCCTTACATCTTTCCTTGTTTTTATGTAACTTTTAAAATCCATTCCTCACTGTCCAATGAAAATTATAATGGAGATCGCAAAAATCATGTTTGCAACGTACTTATCCTAATAATATACAAATGGGTAATCTTTGCAGATAATTGCTTTAAATGATTAAAGCAACGGATTTTGACTTTTGGCTTTTCATACGTAAATCATCTTTTTTTATCCTGAGTGAATAAATATGCTCCTACTGTAACTAGGACTCCTCCAAGTGCTGCACCAGCATATTTCATTCCTTGAGAAAGCATAGATGGATTCTTAGGAACTTTATCCACTGAAAATTTTCTTGGTTCATAATTTTCCCATATCTTTTGTCTAACCATTGAACGAAATAAAATAAATATTCTAAGCATTTTATGGCATCCTCTTCGGAGGCTGTATATCCATCATGCAGAACTGAATTTGCCATAGTTCTAATTTTATGAATTTTACTTAACAACTGTCCTGGGACAATATTTTTAAAAGTACTACTTGTCATTCTATAGTATAAATCAGAACCGTTATTTTCTTGTTTATCGTATGATAACCTTTTGTCTTTTCTATACATCCATTTAACAGCACATTCTAACGCAGTTCGTGTACTGCTAATACATGATTGCGGTGACTCCTTAAATACACTTTCCGCATTAATACATGGTTCCCCAAAGGCACGGTATTCCTCTATATCTTTTAGAAATGTAAAATTAGCCATTATTGCCTCCAATAATTATCATTTTAGAAAAACCACTATATTACTTTTGCTATAGCCCTTATAAAACGATCTATAGTATCTATATTAAAGTACGGATCTAACCAAAAGTAAACATGATTTACTAATGCATATTCATTAAGCGCATCTTCTTCAAAAAAAATATATATATCATTTTGATTAGTTTTAAAGGAAATTTTCATAACAGGAGTTTTTAATATTACTTCATAAGAACTGTAGCCACTATGACCATGATATGTTTTTTCAGTATATGTAATAGTCTTTATGTCATCATACTTTATTCTAGCTATTTATTGAGAAACATAATATAGAAACTATCATAGGTAATCGCCCAACCAAAGTTAAATTCATCATCAATACTCAAGTGCAATATATCTTTTGGACAAGCTTGACCTTTTGTAACTAATTGTATATAAATATTTCTCGATTCTTCATCTATAGTAATATCATCATAATCATTAACAATATATTTACCAGTATAAACCGAATAGCGTCTACTCGATTCAAATACACTTTTATCAGCAATTACTTTAATCATCTCTCTCGTAGTACAGCTAAACGAATTGTTTGGTTGATCAACACGATTCAACTGCATTGGTACAGTCTTATTAACTTCTGATATAGATGGTGAATTGCTATAATTAATGAATTCTCTCCAATTATCTGTAGAATTATTATCAGAAATATTTAATTTGGGAAGTTCTTTTTTGAAAATAACCGAGAGCCATGTTACAATTATCCATTCAGCATTTTTGGGAGTAACACCATGTTCCATTTCTAATTTATTTTTTAATTTAAATAACATTTCATTAGTTAATGATTTGTCTACTAAAAAAAGAATGTCAGCATCAAAACCTACCATCAATAAATTACATTTCAATTTCTCATGTGGCATTAAGTCTTTTAGAAGACTATGAATTTTATTGCGTTCATTCATTATTTTTTTATTTGATATTAAATAAGTACCAAGAGAATCTATATTAAGTTCTTTATTAAATGCATCTTCACCCTTAGGTGATTTTGTTATCCTATCGACAAATTCCTTGAACCCCATCAACAATTCACCTCGGTTCTTTTGAAATTAGTTATATATTAAAGAGCATATATATTGGTTAATTTACGGTGTTTTAATTTCATAATATTAAACTATAGCAACTCAATTACCAATTTTAAAAAATTATGTAACATATTTACTGTATCATCATTAGCTGTATTTAATAACATATCCTTATTTATTTTATATACTTTTCCATTTTTACATTGAATATTCAATGTGTCAACACGACTATATACAGAACTATTAGATGTAAATACTTTTTCAATACTTTCATAAGGAATTACTTCGCCAATACAAAAACTATCTTTTGTAAGTGCCCATCCGCAATTAATATCATATGTAGTGCGCACATACAACAAATCACTTTCGTTATAACTACCTCGACAAAGTTTTTTTAATATAAGTCGTTTTTTTGTATCATTAGGCACTTCAATATAATGTCCAGATTTGTAAAAAAAATCTTCACGATTTCTTCTATCCATGATATCCCAAACACCTATCTTATTATTTTTCCAGCAATTATTTTGGATAAAATCTGCCCATGTACTTTGTAAAACTTCATTCAATTCATCTATTGACAGCGTTTTATAATTATTATTGTTAGAGTTACTGCTATTAGGCACATTATTAGTATTTACACTGTTTTTATTAGTTGATAGATTTGTATTTACCTTATTGTTGGATATAGGACTTGAACCCACGTATTGGGGCGTTACTTGTTTTTTAAATATTACCGTCAGCCATGTTACAATTATCCACTTTGCATTCTGTTCATCTATTCCGTAATTATTCTTCAGCTTATTTTCAAACATATTAAGCTTTTCACATTCATTGCCTTTGTCCAATAGGGAAAGTATATTATCGTTATATCCCATCATTAATAAATTTCTTTTCAATGTTTCATGGGGCATAATATCTTTTAAAATACTCTGTAATTTGTTACGATTACCCAATACATTTTTATTCAATAATAAATAATCGCCCAAATTGTCTAATGTTAGATCGCCCTCAAATTTTTCTTCATCAGCAAAGGTAATTATTTTTGTCATAAATTCTTTAAGCCCCATATTTATCTCACCTCATATTAATTTATGATATTAATTTTCATCATTCTCTTCATCACCACTTTGAGGCAACTTGATTTTTTTTAATGTATGTTTAAGCAATACCAACTTATTCATAATCAAATAACCTAATGAAATATCATCTCTACTACCATTAGAGGACATTTTAGGTAGAACATCCTCTATAATTTCTTGGTTAACAGAAACGAATCCGTCATTAGCTATGGCATCGATAATCACCTTATAGAACTTAAATAAATGTTCTTCATTTTTCCAGTTTGCAAAGCAATCATCTAAACCATCTGAACTTAAAAAAATAGCAACGGGGCAATTCGGGTATCGCAAACTACAATCTAAAACTGCATGTCTAATTTTTGTATCAGCATCTTGCTCACACAGAGAAGTCGTTACATTAAGAAAATTATCATCGTCTTTCGGTACAGGAGTTGTAAATAATCCATTCTTTTGAAGAACAATACAAGTTCCATCTCCTATTTGTAACAATAATATCTGATTTTCAATAGCAATTGCACACAACATTGTGGTTCCATATGCATTGTACAAATATCTTTCCTGTATCGTTGAATCTGAACTAAAATACCTTTCTTTATATTTCTCGCTGATATATTTGAACCTCACCTCTTGATCATTTGGCGCTCTTGTTTCCCAATCCTGCTTTACGGCATTTCTCCATGACATCCAAAATGAATACTTAAAGTTTTTTATTCCTGTTTCGCTAAATGTTCCATCTTTATATTTTAATAATGGCAATGCACTATTTATTAAACACTCCACAGCCAGGCGTGACCCCACTTCACTACGAAAGCAATCATTGCTCCCATGCCCATCTGCAACAACTACAATTTTTATTCCATTTTTTTCAATACATCCAGAACTATCCTGGCAAGGAAATCCTTTTTTGCTATATTTTTCGCCAGGCAATGAGACTGAAAAAATTCTATAATTCATAATTCTCACCATTCTTTCATATGCATCAGGGCATAGGAGATACATGTTTATTTACCAAGTTTCATCAGGTTTAGCCGCTGAAATTTCAGCACCACGAGCTTCTAGCTCATCGGCAAGCACAGCAGTATTATCATCAGGATTATTATTGTTATTTCCTGGATTAACTTTTCGACTAGCAACCATTGATGATGTAATTGTAACAAATCTTATCATATTTTTTAAGTCTGCAGGGTCTTCGGTATGAAGTACAGTTTCGGTATTACCTGTAAACTCTGCTAAAATATTATCATCTGCATCACCACCATACCCGATAGCTACTCTTATCGCTACTTTATACCAATTATTATTTTTTAACTTTTGTAAACCAGATTCATAATCGTCAGTAGGCGCACCATCAGATAAAAGGAATAATACTGGAGCCACAGAGCCACTAGCTCTTTTCATAAAACCTTTATCTACTGAAAGTTTACTGTTCAATTCTCTAAAAGCTGCTCCCATCGCTGTAGGACCAGCTGCATCCAAACTATTCCAGGCAAAACTATCAGGAGATACAAGTTGATCACCAGTAACCCAATCAGGTCCACTAGAAAAAGTCATAATAGCTATCTTTATTTCAGCATCGCCATTCTCATCATTCATTGATTGTAATTCTGGCAAAACTCCCTCAATAGCAGCATTAACTGCTCCTATAGGTCTACCATCCATACTCCCTGAAGTATCGAGCAGAAAAATAACAGGACACATTCTTCTAGTCATTTCAACCTTATCTAAAATACCACCCATGACACATACCTCCTTAATTAGATACAATTTCTCCCACAATGCCTTTACCAAAATCAATTGTAAATCCTTTTCCTAGAACCGCTACTTCATTGGTATCTCTTGTTGCACTACTTCCATCAGGAGCTTTTATTGTCCATTTTAATTTAGAGAGATTTTTTAATCCAACTTTTCCCGGTTTTTCTAAAATCATTCCAGCACAGGAAGAACTATTCTTTTCTGTGGAATCTATATGATATTCATAAAGTTTTGCTCCTCCAAAAATGGGAATAATTACATTAGTATTAGCACGTTTAGGAAATTTAATATACCCCATAACATGAATATTATTCTTGCAATCAGGGCAAGGCATATCTCTATCTGATTCTATAAATATATCAGATTTACAGTGTGGGCACTTCACCAATGAAGACTTTAATCTCATAAGTACATGTACCCACATTGTTTCTAACAGCCTCGAATTGCTATCGCCTTTCATTAAACTTTCCTTGTTAAACGACTGCTGAAAAGCTTCTTTTACATAGCTTGGAAAATACTTCCATCTCGCAATTGCATTTCTATGAAGACCTGGTATTGGTCTATTGGAATCATTATTTTTATCATAGATAAAAACAGGCTCTTCTCCAAAGAATCTTTTTTCATATTTACTTGTTAGTGCAGGTACATTGGTTTTTTTGCCTTCTAATGGGTGATCACCCATAAACAATATAAATAACACAACTGCTAATGAAAATCTATCGGTTAACTTATCCGGTTTCTTTTCCCCTCTAACCACTTCTGGAGCCATATACCGAGATTTCCCTAATATTCCAGAATACCCTCCATGTCCCATAACATTGTCATTATCACAAATTAGCACACTACCATCTTTAGGGTTGATTGAAAAGTTACCATCATTTAAATCTTGATAATTATATCCTTTATTGTGTAAGGCCTCAAACGCCTTAACAATATTTATCGCAGCATCAACCATGGCAGTAGCACTAGCAAAGTTTGCTCTTGCTGTAATAAACTTTGAAAAACCTACATAGCCGCTTGGATATAAATCCATTATGTACCCAAAGGTATTATTGGTCCATTCCGTTAATTGCTCAGGCCAAATAAAAGCACTCGATGGCGGACCAGACTCTATATTATCTTGAAGATGTTTATAAAATCCTTTTGGATCATTCAACTTAGAAACATAATACCATTTAAGAGCTTTTTCCTTTCCAGTATTATCTAACCTCACTTTATAAACAATTCCCTGACCCCCTTCACCTAATTTGTCAATTACTGTCACTGTCCTCCCATCAATTAGCCTAACTTTCTGATTTCTTTCCAATCTTGTTTGTGCACTCATTACTTTCCCTCCCTATAGTCTTAACCACCAATAGGTATATTAGTGATCATTTCAATCACCTCATTAACTTGATGCGACTCATGTAATCCAGTTTTACACCACAAAGCAAAATGTTCACAATTATTGGTTAACAGATTATATTCTTCTTCTCCCAACTTTTGCCGTGCACGTTTAACAGTTTCCGCAGGTGAATATAAATGATATTTACTGCTCTTGTGGCTTCTTATCCATGCTGCTAGTAAGGAATACTGTGGCATTGCTGCAAAAGATGCTATTTTTACAGGAGTAGGTGAACCATACTCCTGTGGAAAATCACAAGAGTAAAATTTTGTTTCCCCATCCAGGAATTCTTCGATAGGCGCTTCATGTATACAAAGCCTACCATTTCTATCATGCGCATAATGTATAACTCTTCTATTTCCTACATAAATACCGAAGTGCTTGTATCCAATGCGCTGTACATATATTACATCACCGTAATCCGGACTGTTTTTTCTTTTTTTCGCCTCACCACCTCCAACAAATTTCGCAATATCCAACACAGTCGATAAGGGGTCTCTAGACAATGGACCAAACATTATATCACCAGCTCTTCTAAAAAAATTATACTATATTTTGAACTGTCATGAGAAAGTTGGCAAGGCAATTAAATTCATCACCACTTACATAATTCCAAGAATTAGGTTTTCCATTCCATTTAGGGTCTAATGCATCAAGTCTATCAATATATGAAATCGGATAACCATTCTTGTTATTTATGCGCCATATATTATTCTTATACTTTCTATTATATGTATAAAATGATTCCGTAAATACAGATTCTATATCTTCATATTTCACACTTTCATTATTATTCGGCCTTTTAATATAAAATGCTTCATCTGTAATAGCCCAACCTCTTTGATTATCGCTATCTATGCTTAGATGAATTATACTGTCTACTTTTGCTTTACCGTTGCAAATTAATTGTGTATATAAAAATTTACTACCATCATCTAATCCATTATCATTATAATAACTTGTTCCGACTCTCCATTTATAAGGAGCATGGGGAAACGACGCTTCAAACAACTTCTTTATTGCAGATAGTTTAACTGCATTTGCTGATGCTTGACCATAGCTTTGTACGCTAATTGAGCGTGGCACTGGATGATTATTTCCTTGTATGGTATTTGAGTTTATCAAATTTGGATTAATATTCTGTACACTGGTTGCATTTATAAGTGAATCATTAATGCTTTGTATTCTGTTTGACGAATTACTATTTCCATTTATTTTGTTTTTATTCGTCAATGATTTATCAGCATCTAACGCATTATTCTGACTAATTGAAATATTTTTCCCAAAAATTTCAAACCAAGTTATAACCGCCCACTTTGCATGTTCTTCACTAATGCCACGATTATTTTCTAACTTTTTTCGTAACAAAATAAACATCTCATCATTCAGAGAATTTTCTTTCTTGGCAATTTTAGCTATTCCTTCTTCATATGCTGCTAGTAGCAGATTACTTTGACATTTATCATGACTATAATAATCTTTTAATAACGATGACATTTTATTTCTATCTGTCATTATCATCGAATTATTATTTAAAATATCTCCAATACTATTAGCATCAACACAAGCGTTAGAATTCGAACTACCAAGTATACTTCTTATTTTGTCGATTATAAACACTATTATTCACCATCTTTTTTAATATCCAAAATATGCTGCATAATAAAATCAGCCGTTTGAGCAGAGACAGCCACCAAAGTTCCTTCAATTGCCTCACGCCTAAGCTAAAGCCAAGGCGTTTGGTATAGTATTTTTTTCTCCCTATGTGGGAAATCAAGAAAGTGGCGAATCGTAGCTGCGAAGCGTTCATGCGGAGCTTATTAGCTTTGCCGCAAATTGCGTCATATCGAACTACAGGCTTATCGAAGGATGAATGGCGATAGCACGGCTTCATGATACGTACTGGCGTAGAAAATGAGACTTGTGTCTCTATGCCTTATTTATCATTCGCATGGTTCTTTACCATTCTATTTTTTTGTGTGGGCTCATAGTTCATCCACACCTGAACCGAATTCCCCTCAATGCCTGTCCCTGCTCAAGCGGCCAATGCCGCTTGATATCATTTTTCCATCAATTCCTCGATGATAAAGCTTTCTTCCCCTGCTAGAACGAACTTTGGCTCGTAGTCTACCTGGGTGTGCAAAAGGGCTTCGTCTATCTTGATGGACACCTCATCCGACACACGAGTCAGTTCCTTTACCATGGCTCGCACCTTGTTCCTGTCGTAGTCGATGGTCTTGATGCGGTCAATGTCGTAAAAATAGGTGGTCTGGTTGCCGTCATTATTGAAGACATACCCCCTGCCCTCGCCCTTCTGCAGCTCATGGGAACTCTTGCGGTTGGCAAGCCGCTGCATGGTCATGAGGAATGCCCGGCGGCTTTTGTTGGCATCTACGGCAGCATCAAGGTTGAACGACATCCCTGCTTTGGCCTTCCCAATAGCCAGCCCAAGCTGTTCCTTCTCATTCATCAGTTGCTGCCAGATATCTATCAGCTTTCCTACCTCAAACATTTCTTCCGATTTGCAGCTGACATCCACGCTATCATCCTGCTGACCAGCTAATGCCTTGCTGCGAAGATGCTTTTCCGTGACCGTCATTACATTGTCCTCGACAGACAGATAACCGCTTATGTAGTCCAAAAGTTCAATTATTTTGTTTTGTGCCTGAAAGGCTTCCTTTAAGTTCATATCGGTACACCTCCTATTCCGTATTATTTCGATATTTTTATTCTTATTCCTTCATTTATAGTGAAAGAAATACACGTTACCACTACGCCTACCTCACTTAGTAGACTACGACCTTATCCCAGAAATTCTGCATAGTCTCAAACTCCTGAGATTCAACGATTCCGGTCTTGCACCACACCGCAAAATGCTCGCTGCTGGCATAGCCCCTTTTCCCTAGAGCCTGTTCGGCTCTTTTGGCAGTCTCTTCGTGGGTATATCTGTTGTATCGTTTTGCCTTCGCTGCCTGTTCCAACAGCCTCCAAATCTTCTGCTGTGGCATCACAATGCTGCTTACAGGTGAGGGCAGTTGGTATTTCTTCATACGACCATAATTCTTAGGAAACACACAGACAGAACAGCTTTCTGCGTTGTGCAAAAAATCCTTGAGCGAACGTCTATGAACCTCTTTGGTACCTTGGGGATTTTTCCCATATAGAATGACGTCCTTACCCGTCCAGATGCCATAGCGATTGGAGAATCCATATTCGACACATAGGACGTCACCACGTATCAGCTCCCGCCGCTGATGGCGGGGAGAACCGGAATGGAATGCCTGTCCTAACAGGCCTTTTAACAGGATGTTTAACAATTGGTCAGCCATTTGGCTCTCCCCCCCTTCATTTGGTCAAACTCCTGCCGGGGCAGGCTTCAGTGATGCCAGGGTATCATCCAGCGATTTGGTTAAATCCTCCATGGAGCTCTTGAACTGGGTAATCGCCCCCGTACTGTCCTCCAACTCCTCGCTATCTCCCTCAGACATTGCCTGTTCCCGCAAGTCCGCGATGATTTCTTCTCCACGCTTTTGCAGGGTTGCCTGCAATTCCCTAATGGATGCGGTTACTTCTTCGTAGACCTTTTCCCGTTCAGCGTCTGTAGTGCATTCCTCCATGGCCCACTCCGCATCACGGCGTACCTTCTCTACCAGAAGCTCCATACCATCTGCTTTCGGAACATTCCTGCGGGGGCGTTCCTCGTAATCTTCGTCGTAGTCATCCGACTTGCCTTCGGACTCCAACCATGCCGCCAAGGCCAGCCCGGCCACGCCGCCTGCTGCAAGCAAAAGCCCGTTCTTCCACCATGTCATAATAATCACTCCTATCCTTGTACTCAACCTGTATATGCTTGGTGATGATTTCAGTATATCTGACGGGGAAATCAAAAAGGTTGCCTGCTTGGCAACCTTTCAAAAAATTTTATTCTTTTTTGCCATTCTTTACGCTTATTATTCCTTTGGCTTATCCTTTTGCCTCCTGGCTGCCATCCGTTTCAGTGCTTCTTCGCGTGTAATTGTTTCAATATCTTCCGATTCTGTTTTCGGATGGGTTATAACGGCATTATAGAAATTTACGGCTTCTTCCTTACCGCTGAACGCATACTTATCATCCCAATGTTTTATATGCTTCTGGAGAAATTTGATAATATGTTCCTGAAACAACTCTATAGCAAAATAAAATCTATATTTTTTCTTTTTTGTTTCTATCGTCATCGTACAAGGTCCCATTCCATCATACTCAAATTCGATTACTATATCTCCATATGCTTTTGTGGGCAACCATGCTTTAATTTTATAGTTCATCCAATCATAATCATCAAGCTCGACTGTTGTCGCAAACAGGTCTAATTCATTTCTCAGATTAAAGGATGATTTGTCATATAATATTGGCTCAAAAATGGTATCATCTTTAAGAGCATACTTTCTATATTTTCTTCTTTTCATAACACTTCATCTCCGCATTTTGTTATCTACCTTCTAAATAATCGTCAAAGGTTATTATACAGGTCTGATATCCAGTTAATGCTTCCTTCGTCTTATTACTTGTCTGCTTTCCTCTACTGTATACGGAGAAGTCAGAACATCATTATAAAAATCTATCACTTCTTTTGTGCCGTTAAATGCACATTTCTCTCCCCAGTTTTTAATGTGTTTTTGAATATAATTTACAATATGCTCCTGAAATATGGCTGTAGAAAATTCGAATGAATAAATTACATTTTCATTTTCAACCTTCATAAAACAAGTGGTTACTCCCAAATAAGTGAATTCGACTTTTAATTCTCCATACTCTTTGGTTATTATCCTCGCCGATAGTTTATAATTATTCCAATCATAGTCATGGAGTTCAAGTTTTGTATCAAGTACATCAATATAATTCCGCCATTCAGAAGCA
>OCTX012051896.1_pt1 | contig 12947 bp, 9 predicted proteins | sample 1539691 | NCBI WGS metagenome assembly OCTX01 (sample SAMN02144231, study PRJEB22623) | gut metagenome | biome: sheep rumen | host: Ovis aries | place: New Zealand
GTCTGGTACTATCTCTTCGCGATGCAGCGTCTCAAGACGGGAGCGGAGCAGATCGCCAAGGGCGATTACACTGCCCATGTCGATGACCGGTATCTCGTCCTTGGTCTGAAAGAACACGCAGATACTCTCAATGCCATCCGAAACGGACTAAATACGGCAGTCGATGAGCGGACCCGCAGCGAGCGGATGAAAACAGAACTGATCACCAACGTTTCCCACGATATCAAAACACCTCTGACTTCCATCATCAACTATTCCGATCTGATCTCCAAAGAGGAGACAGACAACGGGCAGATCCGGGAGTATTCCGAGATCCTTCACCGTCAGTCCGAAAAACTGAAACGGCTGATTGACGATCTGATCGAAGCCTCAAAGGCGGCAACGGGAAACCTTGATATCCATCTTGCGCCGTGCGACCTTAATGTGATCGTCTCACAGATCACCGGGGAGTATGAAGAACGGCTGGAGCAGGCGAAACTGCCCATGATCACGAGAATTCCTGATGAACCGGTCATGATCATGGCAGACGGCAGACGCCTCTGGCGCGTGTTCGATAACCTGATGAACAATATCCTGAAATACGCCATGCCCGGAACACGTGTCTATCTTTCGATGGCAAAACAGAACGGCGAGGCGATCATGGTCTTCAAAAACACTTCGAAAGAGCCTCTGGACATGACGCCGGAAGAACTGACAGAACGATTCGTCCGTGGAGACGCATCCAGAAATACCGAAGGCAACGGCCTCGGACTCTCCATCGCCAAAAGTCTGGTTGAACTGCAGAACGGTCTCCTCTCCCTGTATGCAGACGGAGATCTTTTCAAAGTGATCCTTCGCTTCCCGCTATGCAATTGAAGGCAATAGAACAGCAGGGTCTCTTTCCGCCCGGAAAGAGACCCTGCCTCTTCTTTTCCGTATATTATTTTGCCCTGCGGATCACTTCACAGAGAATATCATAGGAACGGTCGAAAGAAGCCAGGTCCAGACGTTCGTCCGGTGTATGCTCCCCTTCTGCAATGGGGCCGTACGTGATGATATCAAGATCCGGACACAGCCCCTTAAAGATCCCGCATTCCAGTCCGCCGTGAGTAGCTTCCTCTCCCATTTCGATCCCGCGTTCCGCCAGAACATCCCGGAGGATCGTGCGCAGATCCGACTTGGACGAGAAGCCCCACCCCGGGATCCGGTTCTTGATCTCGATCTCCCATCCGAATCTTCCGGCAAGCACCTCCAGTTGATGGATCACTGTATCCGTATGGCTCTCCAGCGCGGAACGGATCAGATCCTCCACAACGACTTTTCTTTCCTCCGTCGTGAACACGCCGGGGTTGTGGGACGATACCGTCAGTCCGTCGATCACCATCGAGCGGTGCTGCATGCAGGCGGGCATCAGGAACACATAGTCCAGGAATCTGTCGCTGCAATCCTGTGTCATGCTGTATTCCGCATCTGCTTTCTTCAATTCCAGCGTGATCCCCGGATCGCTGAATTCCAGTTCTTTTTTCAGATCCGTTTCCGTGCTTCTCACCTTTTCAAGAAGTGTTTCGTACGGAGAAGACGACACGAACACCGCGTCCGCTTCTCTTGGGATCGCGTTGTATTTCATTCCTCCGTCAAAGGAAACCACACAGACATCCAACCCATCCCGGCGCATCTCTTCCAGAGCGCGGGCAGCAAGAAGGTTGGCGTTTCCGAGTTCCAGATGGATCATCGCGCCGGAATGGCCGCCTTTCAGCCCCCTGAGGGAGAGCGTATACGCAGGGCGGTCATTCTTTTGTGTTTCAAAAGGGAAAGACATGATCGCCGTTGCACCGCCGGCGGAACTGACATAAGTCGATTTTTCACCGCCTGCATCCAGATTGATATATCTGGTTCCGTGGACGTCCTCCGTTTTCAGATAGGACGCGCCGACGAGACCGATCTCCTCCATCGTCGTGAAGACACAGGAAAGCGCAGGATGTTCCAGCGCATCATCATCCAGGACCGCCAGCATATATGCCACGCCGAATCCGTCGTCCGCGCCGAGCGTCGTTCCTCTGGCCATGAGCCATCCGTCCTCAACATAGAGATCCAGAGGGTCCTTTTCAAAATCATGCTCAACGCCTTTGTTCTTTTCATTGACCATATCGGTATGAGCCTGAAGGAGAAGTGTTGGCGCTGATTCATAGCCGGGTGTGGCAGGCTTGTCGACGATCACGTTCCAGACTTCATCCCGCTTCCACGGAAGTCCGCGCTTCTCGGCGAAGGAGACGATGTAATCGCTCACCGCTTTCTCGTTGCCGGAGCCTCTCGGGATCCGGGAGATCTCGTTGAAATAGTAGCATTGTCTTTTGTTCAGATCGAATTCCATCATGTTTTTTCCTCCTTCTTTTCCTCAACCGTTACAGGGAGCCGGTCACTGATCAGGATCCCTGCCAGGAACGGAATCAGGTCTGCCACGGCTGCGACCAGTCCCCGAACGACTTTCAATCCCAATGGCAGATTGAAAAGCACCGATTCCACGATCGTCTTGATCCCGGCGATGCCGATCAGTACGGCGATCGCCGCCGTCAGGCATCTCAGAACTCTGCTTTTCTGTTTCGGAAGCAGCCACCCGCAGAACAAACCGATGAACAGCTGCCCCAATGCCCATCCCAGCGGGAACGTTCCGCTGTAGAGCAGATTGGAGATGATGCAGCCAAGCACACCGACCACGGAAGCCTGCCATCCGTAGATGCACAGAAATACGCCGAAAACCAGATAACCGAAATCCGTCCGGATCTGGTTGATCAGGGGGATCTTTACGGTATAGGAAAGCACTACATACAGCGCGATGCCCATTCCGAGTACTGTGAGTTTCCGCGTGCGCATTCCGGGACCTCCTTTTTTTCACTGTCCAAATTGTATCGGGTTTTGCCCCATTGCGCAACCGAACAAAAAAGTGCCCGGCAAGCGGGCACCTCTGTTTGGAAAGCCGTTTAATCCATATGGAACCGTTTTTTCAGCTCCAGCGCAAGATCCGCGCGGAAGGCGATCACGCCGAGGATGATCAGCGCGCACGACAGCCCTCCCAGCACCTTCACAGGCCAGCTCAGCCGGATCAGCCCAAGAAAGGATACTTCAGAAAAAACAAGAGAATACAGGAACAGCCAGATCATGGGCATTGCGTTCTGCCGCTGACGGTTGAAGTCGATCATATAAGCAGCAGATGTGAACAGCAGTCCGGAGAAACCAAGGATCGGGATAACGAAATGCGCCCATCCCGGTGCAAGGAAGTAGTCGATCAGTGCCAGAAGCACAGCGATAAAAAGAAGGGCTTTTACCGTCTGGGAGATAATGTTTCGCTCCACAATATCCGGGGAAAGGATCAGGCTCCAGAACGCATAGACCGACCACACCACGATGACAGCCCACCATTTGCCCCCTACAAAATAGTTGACAATGGGGCATGAAACACAGGCGATCAGCGAAAGCCATTCGAGAACGGTTCCTGCCCGCTCCAGGAATTTGGACTTTTCCGTCCTTGCAGGGTATGTCAGTTTAATTTGCATGCAGTTCACTCCCTTCGATCTCCAGCGGAATACCGGCTTCGGTGATCAGCCGCGACAGGCGTTCTTCAAAGGAAGGATCCGCCGTATGTTTCGAAACGGACAACACCGCTTTCTTTCCGAATGTGACCATTGAACATGCAGCCCGGGCAACGGCTCCGCCTCCGAGGACAAAATCGAAATGGTCGATCAGCGCTTCCATCTCCGCGGGAACGCGGCACACGCCCAGATTGGAAAGTGTATTGGAGACAATTCCGTCCCCGAGGAAACCATAGATCGCTTCCGCGACCGGTTTTTTCAGAAAGACAGGAACAAAACGGAGCGAACGCACCAGAAGCACTGAGGCGTACATCATCTCGTCCATGCATTCCTTCGTGGACTTTGTCCGGATCTGTTCCATGATCACCGGGACCATCTCCTCCACCGTCGAGATCTCGTCCAGCTGCAGCGAAGCGCTGAAATACAGAGAGAAGTTCCGGATCGTCCGGGCATCGTAGTATTTTCTCAGATTGACAGGGACCTGGATCTGGACCGTTCCTTCCCGCTCTTCCGTGGCGAATTTGTTCGCCAGGAACATCAGGGCAAGAACATACGCCGTCACCGTCCCGCCCATTTCACGGCTCTTCTGCTTCAGGACATCGGCATCCATTACGAAATGCAGCACCTGGCAGGGATTTGTCTTGGAGCGCTTACCGGACATCTGAACGGCAAGTTTACCCATGAATCCGGAAGCATTCTCCTGTTTTTCCACACGGAGGAAAGCATTTTCCGTCTCGGATGGATCCGGGATCCCGTCCACATCCCAGACATCCCCTTCCCGTGGGATCTCATGCCCGAGCAGACGGAGATACTCTCCTGTCAGTGTTTTCAGGAAAGTCAGTCCGCCGGTTCCGTCACAAAGCACATGGAAATATTCCACACTGATCCGGTTGCCAAAATAGAGAACACGGAAAGACTGGGATCCGCTTGCAGAGATGGCGATCGGCTGGCAGGGTATGGAACGTTCGGGCTCCACGATGAACCGACGCTTGGTCGAATCCAGGTAGTACCAGAAAAAGCCCTGCTTCAGTGTCGTGGCAAAGACCGGAAAACGTTTGATCGTGAAAGTCAGTGCCATCTGCAGGATCTCCGGTACGACGTCCTCTTTCAGGTATACCGACATGCGGAAGATGGCCATCTTTCCCCTGGTCATGGAGAGAGGATAGATCTTGGCGGCATTGTCCAGCGGATACCATACGGTCGCCGGACGGGCGTAAAAGCCGCCCAGCCGCTCCGGCGACAGCAAAGAACGGATCCGACTCTCTTCAAAACCGTGAGCGCGGTAGTATGTGATCGCGTGAGCGAAATCCGCTTCCAAAAATCTGGCCTGATCAATCGGGAGGCTCACATGCTTCCGGATCTCCGGCACAAGTTCCTGGAACAGCGCATCCTGCCGTTCTTCTTCCGAGATCGGTCTTCTTTTCTTTGTCAACAGCATGCCCTCCTTTCTCACGGTTATCGATATTGTACATCATATTCCATAATTCGTCTTTGAACAATCTTCCCGAACCGAGCAGATCCGGAAATCTAAGCACGGTAAACGCGGACCTCTCCCGTTTTTTCGATCCCGACGATTTTACCGTTGTTATCTATGGAAAATCGGAAAGCGATACTGACGCCGCCGATCGTAAAGGAACTGGTCGCGGGAGAAAAATAGGTATCCGCGATCGACTCCACGAACCACTGCAGATCTCCTTTGTCATCCCGGTAGAGTTCCCTTCCCAGTGCGCCGGGTACGGTATAAAAGTGCTTTGGCTGTCCTGTTCGTGCGTCGCAAACCAGGAGAAACGCTCTGTAGTTCTCCTGAACGAGCGGCGTCAGTTCTTCGTTGGAGATCTCCCATCTGCCGTTGCCGAAGACTTCATCCAGGACCAGGTCGATCTCTCTGTTATTGGATTTCATGCCTTTGGGATCCCGGGAGACCGGAACGAGATATCCGGAGCAATACAGTTCGTTTCCCTCACAGATCATATCTTTCAGATAAAAACGTTCTCCGTCTCCCGAGTATTGCTTGAATCCAAGCAGGAAACCGTCCGGACTTACCCATGCGACCTCCGCATACCTTTGCTGGATAAAGTTTCCGAACTGGACAAGATATCCCTTGGGAGCAACAGTCAGGTCCCAGAATCCGAAATTGCCGACGATCGTCTTTCTTGATCCGGTCTGAATTCCGTCTTCCGAGATATGGGAGATGCAGAAGATCTCCAGGCCGCCCCTGCTTACAGCAACGTACTCCTCTCCGTCTTCGGCGACCTGAAGGACCGATTCCGCCTTGATCCCGTTATCCAGCATGCGCCGCCACAGCAGTTTTCCGTCCCTATCCACTTTTGCCATATACGCAACACTGGTTGACTCCCCGATCCACTCATCCCCGAAAACGACGACACCGTCACTGACAACAGTGAAGCCGTTCGGGAAGAAGCCCTCGATCTCCGATGCCCATGCTTCGGACCCGTCCTTATTGATGCGAACGAGTATGCCGTACGATTTGTTTCCTTTATCCACATAACGCAGCACATAGCCGGTTTCTGCAGCGCCCTGATTGGGGTCGTACCAGTGCGTTCCGGTATATCCCACCTGTTCCAGCAGAATACGGTCTTCATCGGAGAGCGCGGGTAGCCGGATCTCCGTACCGGAGAGATGGCTGACCGTCTCCTCTTCTTTTCTGTTCAGAACATCCTCCGCCGTACCTGCGCTGTGTACCCGGACATCCATGGAAAGCGATTCCTCCGTTACCGGGACAGAATACTTTCCGGATCCGCCGCCGGCAGTGATCCGGATCAGGAGCGCAATAACGGTGAGGGCCGCAAGCAGTCCCGCTGCCGGCAACACCCATTTCAAAAAGCCGTCTTTTGATTTTGACGAAAGCCAAGCGGACAGTTCTTCCCGGACACTGTCGTCCGCATTGAATCGATAGTATGTCGGAGCGTTCTCAGATTTTTCGTCTTTCCATGAGACCTCGATGCCCGAACTGCCGCCATCCAGCACCTCAATCGAAGGGTCCATGACCTGTTTCCGGATCATATTTCCCTTTTTCAGGATCGACATCAGCTGTTCCCAGTCTTTTTCTTTCAGCCTGCGTTCCGAGTCCCGTACCGACGCTCCGGAATAATACAGTGTGTATTCATCTCCAAAATGAGACACCGTGATGTCCCAGTTATCTTCGGCGGCCATCCCGGAAGAGAACAGGGACACGGACCGTACCGTTTCCATCGGGATATCCGTCCCAAACTCCAGCACTTCCTTTTCCGGAAAAACATCTCTCGGATCGAACTTCTCGCTGACGCCTTCCGCTGCCTTTTCACCGTCAAGGGATCCTTCCACCCGGATTCTCATCAGGAACGGAAACCCTTCCTCCTGACAGATATAAGCGATGTAGTCATCCGCCTGAAAAAACGGGCTCGCAGAATGTTCTACGGTTTTGGGAGACTCGCTCCCGTCTTCAGATACTGCCAGAAGGATGACCTGGTAGTCCAGTCTTCCCTCATATCCCGCAGGTTCCTCCCAACGGACTCGGCATCTTCCGTAAGAACGATCGAGCTCTACGTTCAAATCGACCATTTCCCTATTCTCTCCATGAACGTTGAAGATCAGCACAAAAACACAGAAAGCGAGCATAACGGACAGAACCGGGATTCTTTTAATAATTCTCATTGTCGACTCCTCCCGGTCCCATTCTTTCTAACCACTTATATTGTAGCATGTTTCGTTCTGCACGGAGCGAAGCGCGCATCCTGCTCCCGCCGTTTTTGACTTCACACTGCGTTCTGCTGTAGAATAACTGCACAAACGCTATGGAGAATCGTATGGAAAAGAAACAAAATCTGCTTCAGACTCTGAAATATGTGCTGATCGCCGCATCTGCCGGCATCATCCAGGCTGCTTCCTTCTCGCTGTTCGAGGAGGTGCTTCACATGCCCTACTGGCCAAGCTATCTCATCGCGCTGGTACTCAGCGTGCTTTGGAACTTCACCTTCAACCGGAAATACACTTTCCACTCCACTTCGAACCTGCCGAAAGCGATGATGCTGGTCTTTCTCTTTTATCTCGTTTTCACACCTCTTTCCACATGGGCAGGCGATCTGCTGACGAAAGCGGGATGGAACGATTATCTTGTACTTGCAGTTACCATGATCGTCAATCTGGTCACAGAATTCCTTTACCAGAAACACATCGTTTTCAAGGATTGAACCGGACATCTGTGACACAGGAATAACCGCGCAAACGATCCTTTTCCACCACTCAAAAGTTGAAAGGAGTCCCCGAGATGGAACAGATCAAGAAAATCACGTTGCTTCACTCAAACGATATGCATGGCGATTTCCTCCCCGAGATGAAAAACGGACTGGAGACCGGCGGGCTGAGCCGTCTCTCCGGCTACATCAATGAATGCCGCAAAAATGATCCCAACGTCGTGTACGCTATCGCCGGAGATATGTTCCGCGGTTCGATCATCGATTCCGAGTATATGGGATTGTCCACGATCGACCTTGTCAACCTGCTGAAACCGGATGTCGCTACGATCGGCAACCATGAGGTCGATTACGGCGTGGGACACCTGCTGTTCCTGGAAAAATGCGCCAAATTCCCCATCATCAACGCTGACCTGTACGTGACCCTCAACAATACCCGCCTGTTCCAGCCATACTTCAACATGGAGATCGACGGGATGCGGATCCTGTTCATCGGGATCCTGACGCAGGAAGTCCTGGCTTCCACGAAATCCGAAAAAGTCATCGGTACGTTCATCGATATCGAAGAGGCTGCCAAGGAAGTCGGTATCATCTGCGACAACTACCGCACCACCGATACCGACATGACGGTTCTGCTGACCCATATCGGTTATGAAAAAGACCTGGAACTGGCAAAACTGCTGGATCCGGAATGGGGCGTTGATCTGATACTGGGCGGTCACTCCCACACTTTCATGAATCAGCCGACCGTCGTCAATGGAGTGCCGATCGTTCAGGCGGGGACCGGGACCGATATCATCGGGCGTTTTGATCTGGAATACGACACGAAAGAAAAGAAACTGACCTCCTGGAAATGGCAGTGCGTACCGATCAACGAGACCACCGCGCCGACCGACCCCATCATGGATCACCTGCTCAGCCGCTATCAGACCGAGACAGATTCCAAATACAAGCGGGTCATCACCCGGCTCGCACGGAAACTGACACATCCCTCCCGGGAACAGGAAACGGAGCTTGGCAATCTCTACGCGGATATCATGCAGGACGAATCCAGCTTTGACATCATGATGTTCGGCAGCGGTTCGATCCGCAAAAAGGAGCTCGGTCCCATCGTCGAATATCAGGAAATGCTGGAGAACACGCCGTTTGACGACGTCGTCTGGATGGTGGATTTCAACGGCGCTCAGTTCCGGCGTATGGTCCAGTATATCCTGCGTGATGACGCCTGGAAGGGCGATACCGAATTCTATCAGTTCTCTAGGGGCGTCCGGATCAAATACCGTAAGAGCACCCATACCATCGAGGAACTGAAATTCAACGGTAAGGATATCACATACGATCAGCACCTGCTGGTCGCCATCCAGAATTACCATTACAAAAATTTTGACGATTTTCTCGGCGTTCCTCTGGAGGACATCAAGAAAAACCGCAAGCCCCGGGTCGTCGCGACCTCGGTTAACAACATCGTGGAAGAATATCTCTCCACGCACAGCGGACTCGACGCCCACGTGGAAGGCCGCATCGAGATCGTGGAATGACTTGTTCTGCCGGATGAAGCAAAGAGACGTGATCGGCATTCACGTCTCTTTTTTAACCGCTTTTTCCCCGGATTTGCCGGATACCCGAACACGTTTACGAACCGTCCCGGTCTCCCGCACCATTCCGCGTCTCTGTTGTCTTTCCATAAAAAAAAGCGTATTCTGTTCAAAGCATCTGAAAAAAAGGAAGTGATCATTCATATGCGTATAGGCGAATTCACTGACAGTTTCGTTCCGATCGTTGACGGCGTCGGACGGGTCGTTCTCGCATACAGCGAGCATCTCGGAAAAAGAGACAACGAGGTCTCCGTCATTGCTCCCATGGCCGACACAGGTTACCGGGGCAATTATCCCTTTGAACTGGTGGATTTCATCGCTGCGGATCTGCCTGCCGGATTCGAATGGAAAGCTGGCGTTCCTTATATCGATTCCCATTACCGCGCAAGGATCCGTGACGTTAAACTGGACATCCTCCACTCGCACAGTCCTTTCGTGACAGGTATCGAGGCGCTCCGGCTCGCGACGAAACGCGACCTTCCTCTGGTATCCACGTTCCATTCCAAATACTATGATGATTTTCTGAAACTGACGCACAGCGAAACCGTATCCAAGATCGGTGTCAAAACGGTCATTGACTATTATGACCAGTGTGATGAGGTATGGGCTGTCAGTTCCTCCACCGCTGAGGTTCTGGAGTCCTATGGCTACAAGGGCACGATCACCGTTATGGAAAACGGTTCAGACATGCTTCCGCCCGAGCTTCAGGGAGATCCGGCAGAACTGCGCAGACAGTACAATCTGCCGGAGAAACCCACCCTGCTCTTCGTCGGACAGATGAACTGGAAGAAGAACATCATGCTGATCCTGGACGCAGTGCGTCTTCTCCGGAATGAAGGAATGGACTGTGAACTGATCCTTGTCGGGATGGGGCCTGACAGCGATGAGATCAGGAACAAAGTCCGGGAACTCGGTCTTGATCCTTGCACCCTTATCCCGGGGCATATGGACAACATCTCCATGCTCGACGGGTTCTACCGTCTGGCAGACGTCTTCGTGTTTCCTTCCATCTACGACAACGCCCCGATGGTCGTCCGCGAAGCTGCAAGAGCCGGTACGCCGCCGATCCTTGCAAGGGAAAGCAGCGCGGCTGAGATCGTACAGGACGGCGTGAACGGCAGGCTGTGCGAGAACGATGCCTCCGATCTTGCCCGTGTGATCCGGGAAATGCTCTCGGATCCGGAAGCCCTGGCAAAAATGGGTGAAGCCGCACGTCTCACGATCCCGAAGCCCTGGGACGCGATCATCGATAAGGTCGAAGCGCGTTACCGCTATCTGATCGAACACCATGAAGAGAAGAAGAATCCTCTGGAAAAAGTACAGGATTATATGCGGAACATTTCTCCTCTCTTCAGCAGACTCCTGTCCGATGACGACTGAACCATAAAAAAATTACTGCTGTCCGGTTCTTCCGGGCAGCAGTTTTCATATCTTTTTTGGGGGAGGATCAGAGGGCTTCGATCCTTCTTGCAAGATCCTCGAGATCGAATCCGTTCACCCGGTTCAGCGTTTCCAGATACTGTTCCATTTCCGGATTTGTCCCGGAAAATGTGCCTGCAATCGTTCCGGCGATGGTCGCCACGGTATCCGTATCGTTGCCGATATTGACGCCGCCGATGATCGTCTTCATGGGATCACCGCCCGCCGCATAAAACAGGCCGAATGCGGCAGGAACTGCCTCCGCGGCGGAGAGTCCCGTGCCGATGACGTCCGCCAGTTCCTTCATCGTTCTTTCCATATCCCCGCTGAAGTGTTTCGCGATATCCACCGCAAGCAGGATCCGCTTGTAGACACTGGGACAGGCCAGTTCCTTCCCGATGCTCTTTCCGTACGCATCCCCGACTTCGGCGCCTTTTAACGCCTCCCGGATCACGGAATCCAGCGTCGCGTCTTCATGCAATGCTTCGGCGACCGCCGCAGAGACCGCGCATCCGCCCGCCAGCGCCGTGGAATTGCCGTGAGTAGGCAGACAGATCGTGATTGCATTCTGGATAGCGGCACGGATATCGCCCTTGCTGCAGAGTCCGACCGGTCCGATCTTCATCGCACTGCCGTTGGAACCTTTGGAATTGTCCACAGTGAGGAATGCATTCTTTCCCGGATCGGCTTCTTCACCCCGGAGTTTTTTAACCGCGCCGACCGTAGTCGGTCCGGCAAGGACGAAGTATCTGCTTTCGGACCAGTTGACGAGCGCATCCTTTGCCGTAGACTCATCCACCGTGCCGCCGTGTGAGAGGATCGCTTCCGCAGTGTAATACGCAAGAGAAAAATCATCCGTAACGGCACCGGCCTCAAATCCGCGTGCGAACACATCGTCCGGCGGAGTCAGAAACTCCGTCACCAGTCCGCCGAAACGTTCCTTGATCTGATCCGTGCTTCTGGTCTCGGTCGGAGCACCCATCGCATCGCCAATGGCGCCGCCGAGAAGGCCGCCAAGTATTTTCCGGTACATCACATATCCTCCTGTATTCTCAAAGAAGCGGGCAGATACAAAGATCCTGCTGCTCTTTCAGTTTATCCTCCATACCGACGATGGAATAATTGCCTTCCGCAGCGAACTGTTCCCATACATCCAGATTCTCCAGGATCTTCTCTTTCGTCGTTCCCAGGATCTGACGGCGTTCCTCCAGAAGTTCCTCTTTTGTGGTGCCGGAGAACCACATCCGGTCGCCGGCCGCACCGTCTTCTCTGGGAGTCCTCAGCGGTTCGTCGTCCGAAAGCGTAGAGATGATATATCCGTCCAGTTCCTCATCGCTCTCACAGAATGCCCTGAGATAATCCGCGATCCCCCCGGTAACAGCAAGAGATCTGGCAGGTTCGGGATCTCTGTAGGAATAGAAACTCACTCCGCCCCATGTGCTGGCGGAGACCCCGGTCCCATAGGCGCCGCCCTGGACCCGGATCATGTTCCACAGGAATCCGAGCGAAGCGATATTCGCCGCCACACGGATACTGCCGTCCACCGCCCTGTTCAGGAGAATACCCTTGGCGGAATAACTGGTCTTAGACGGGATCGGACAGCCCATATGAAGCGGAAGAACGCTCTCATACGATGCTTCCGCAGCGGCCGGTTCACCTTCAGGCAGAGCGCTGAGCAGTTTTTCCAGAAAGACCGGATGGGAAGCAGTGACGCTTACGACCAGCCGTCCGCGGCAGAACACCCTCTTTTTTATTTCCTCCATCAGTTCGATGAAAGGCGGCACCTCCGTGTCAAGATCCTGGACCATGGCATGCATCCTGCGGATCGCGGAATAGCCGGAGATCCGGTCTCCGAGCGCTGCCGTTGCGGAATAGCCCGCCATCGCGTTCCTGGCAGCAAGTGACTGTCCCGCACGCACTGCAAGCTGCTTGAATGATTCATCCGACTGGATCAGGATCTCCCGGATCTTGTCATCCTGCCGGAAGTCTGTTTTCGTCAGCACCTCAAGGATCAGATCCTGCGCCTCTTCCAGATTTGCCTCCAGCACGCTGCAGGCAACGGAGAGATAGGGCGTACAGGTCGCATTCTGTTTCTTCCGTGCCGAGACGTCCAGACCCACGTCCAGCCGTCCCACGGCGGACTTCATCCTTCTGAGCAGTTCCAGGGCGGAATA
>OCTX012204384.1_pt1 | contig 12945 bp, 17 predicted proteins | sample 1539691 | NCBI WGS metagenome assembly OCTX01 (sample SAMN02144231, study PRJEB22623) | gut metagenome | biome: sheep rumen | host: Ovis aries | place: New Zealand
CCCCGCCCGCGGGTTCATGCGCGGATCAGAGGGTCAGGGCTCAGGAGCCCTTCTTGGCGGTGACCACCACGAAGCCGCCCTGGGCGACCACGTCGGCGTCAGCGGTGACTTCGCCGCGGACGGTGAGCAGGCCCTCGCCGAACTTGTAGCCGTCGTTGACCTCCACATCCAGGCCGCCCCAGAGGGGGAGCTCGCAGCACAGAGGGTTGCCGTAGAACATGGTTTTCTTGGCGGTGGTGGTGAGGGCAAGATCGGCCAGGGCGGTCACGTCCTTGGACAGGCAGTAGCGGCAGGCCAGGCCGTTGTTGTCCTTGATGATGCCGGTGCTGGGGCTGCCGGCGTCGGGGACGATAGAATAGACCGGCAGGTATTCGTTGGTGCCGCGGACGGCAGCGAAGGCTTTCAGGTCCTTCTTGTTGAGGAAGAGCACAGCCTCGCCGTCCACGCTCTCATCGCCGCCATAGGCCAGGATGATGTCGGAGAGCAGGGTCGCGGTGAAGGCGGGAGCGCCGGTGGTGGCGGTGCTGGCCAGGGTGATGGCGTAGGTGTCGCAGAGAGCGCTGGCGGGGATGGCAGCGGCGATCAGCTTGTTCAGACGCTTGCGCAGGGCGCGGCGGCTGGACTCGGTGACCTTCTCCTCATAGTTGAGGGGGCTCTGTTTCCGGATTTCCTTGGAGACATAGGCAATCACACCGTAGTTCTCCGGAGAGAAAGTGACAGCGGCAAAGGTGGGCTCGCTCTCGGTGGGGACCTGGCCCTCGGTGATGGCGGCGGTATCGTTGTCGGCAGTCTCGGCGGCCACCTTGTACTGGGCCATGCCGGTGGCGTCTACCAGCTTGACCAAGTCGCACATGGCGCTGGGCCTGATGCCGACGGGATCGGTGATGCCGTCCACGCCCACGGGACCGATGACGCCGGTGGAAGTGGAGACGACGGCAGCGCGGATCAGGCTGCGAACGTTCTCATAGGTGTGCTTGCCGGTGCGTTTGAATTCCTCAGCGGCCCGGGTGCTCATGCGGTGATTCATGGATCTTTTCTCCCCTCTGCGGCGGGACCGTGCCTCGCCGTCTTCGTTCTCTTCGCCGTCCTCTTCGGCGGCGGGTTCGCCCAGGGCTTCCTCCTGGGCCTTCTCAGATTCCTCGATCTGGCCGATGAGATCCTGGATCTCCTTCTCGACGTCCTCCAGGACCTGTTTGGCGGCCTCCTCAGACTTCTCCAGCTCGGCGACGGCCTCCTCGACCGCGGCCAGCTCCTCGTCCGTCTTGGCCTCCTCGATGGCTGCAGCCAGCTCCTCCTCGCGCGTCTTGAACTGCGCCAGGATGCCGCGCTGCTCCTCGGCCTTGGCTTCCTTCTCGGCGAGTCTCTTCTTCGCCAGGATGGTTCTCAGTGCCATGATGCAATACGCTCCTTCAAAGCAGATTTCCGCGCGGCGAGCTGCCGGCTGCGGATGGTGTTTATATCGTCCTTCCGGGCCTGCACGGAGGTCTCCGCGTAGGCGGGGAAGGTTACGACCGAAACTTCATACAGGACCACGTCCCGGATGATCCAGAGATCGGAGCCGTCGGGCCGGTGCTCATAATCCTCGGCCACGATATCAAAGCCGAAGCTGCACTGGGTGACGTCCCCGCGCTGGACTCGGTGATAGAGGTTCATGGCCTCCTGGTCCTCGGGGTTGATGCGGATGATGCCGTAGAGGCCCTTCTCGTCCTCGCGGAGCTCCAGGGTCCCGGCGGTGGTGCGGCCCAGGACGATCCGGGTGTCGTGATCGGCCAGGGCGCGGATGTCTCCGCCCTGGGCGGAGGTGAAGGCACCGGGGGCCACCTGTTCGATGGCGCCGGGCCAGATCTCATAATCAGAGTTGAAGACGGCGAAGTAGCCCTCGATGATGGGGCCGCCCTCGGCCTCCCGGGTCTGGAAGCCGGTCTCGATGCTGCGCACCTGCCGGCGCTGCGGGCGTTCGTTTTTCATGCGTTGCCTCCTTTGTCGTTGTCGTTGCCGCTGAGCTTGGACTGGTCGCCGATCGCGCCCAGAGGGATGTAATTCTCCAGAATCGTCAGCTCGTCCAGGCCTTCCTTCGGGCTCAGGCCCATCCAGTTGCGGACCTCGTTGCCGGTCATCAGGCCCCGCATGGAAAGATTCAGGGCGATGTTGGCCAGCTCCTGCAGGTCGTAGGCGTAGAGGCTGCGGGCGTTGAGGCGGAAGTATTCGTCCGGCGAGAGCAGCAGCTTCTTGGTCAGCTCCTGCTGAATCACCGTGACGTAGTACATAAACTTGGTCCGGATGAAGGCGTTGTGCTCGCCTTTGCTAAACTCGCCCACGCCCACCACATAGCCGGGGACGCCCACGATGGCGGCCACGTCCCGCTTGTCCAGCTCCACGCCGTCCTTGATGGCCAGATCCGTCAGGCTCAGGGGCCGGACTTGGGAGACGGTGAGGAGATCCGCGGGGATCACCAGGGGCGCCGAGGGGTCAGAGCGTTTGAGGTAGGAATCCACAAAGCGCTGCCGGGCGTCGTCGTCCGAGAGATCGCTGTCCGCGTTGACGGCCACGATCATGGGCGGCTTGTACTCGCTGGACATGTAGGCCAGCTTGGTGGCGCCGGTCTGCATGATGGAGTCCACCACCTGCTGCAGCTGCACCTGCAGGCCGCAGCCGTGCCAGGGCTCCTTCAGATCCGGCCGCAGGGCGAAGTGGAGCACCTCGTCCGGGTCGAAGGCCAGGCCCTTCCACACGATTTCGTAGGGCTCGCCGTCGGGCCGCAGCTGCGCCCGGGCGCCGGGCATGGGGACCAGGTCGGCCAGATAGCCGGCGGCGGTCCTGGGCAGGACGAAGGCGTCGCCCTGCAGCAGCATGGTGGCGGTGATCCAGCCCATGAGGGTCTGGCGGGTGCCCAGACTCCAGGGGACCACGTCCACCTTCCGGGCCAGAGCGTCCCGGACCCGGGTGTCGCCGCTGGGGCCGTTCTTCATCAGCTGGATGGTCATGGTGGAGACCATGTCGGAGATCCACCAGACGGCAGCGGCCACCTCCGGCGCATCGGAGAGTCGGTGGTAGCCCGCGGGGCAGATCACGCCGGAGCTGCTGATCTGCAGGCCCACCAGACTCAGGGAGTCGGCGCTGCGGGTCTGCACTTTAACTTTGGCCATGATCAGGCCTCCTTTTTCTCAGGTTTGAGCCAGCGGTCCACGTCGCTGGCGCGGCCGCTGTGGATCAAGAGCCGGGTGGCCGCGAAGACCGAGGCGTCGAAGACGTCGATGCGGTTGGTGGGCTCGATTTTGTCGTAGACCACCACGTCGTCCTCCTTCTCGATGGCGAAGATGTTGCCGGCGCAGTACTCAAAGGGCTCGGCGTGGCAGTAATAGAGCTGGCCGTTGAGGACCTTCTTCTCGATGTGGCGGAAGCCCTGGCTCTTGAGGTAGTGGAGCTGGGGCTGGTCCACGATCCGGAAGCCCGCGTGCTTCATGAGATCCATGTACTCCGGCGCGAACTTCCGGTCGTGGCCCACCTGGGTGATCGTGAAGCCCAGGGAGCGCATCTTTCGGTACCAGGCGACCGGCTCGGCCAGGTTGGTGCTCCGGTCGTTGGACATGTCCAGCCAGCCGTCGTCCTTCCAGCCGAAGAGGGGGATCTGGTCCCGGTCGGCCTTCTCGGCGGCGGCCACGACCGGAAACCAGCAGTGCGGGATGATGATGAGCACGTCCTTGTATTCGCCCACCAGACAGGCGGCGGTCAGGTCGTGGAGCCGGGCCAGGTCGGAGCCGCCGTACCACCTGATCGGGAGCTTCGCCAGCTCCTCCAGGCTCCAGTTGTACTGCCGGTCGGAGGCCCGGAAGAGGTCCAGATCGAAGTAGGCCCGCAGCGAGGCCACGAAGACGTTGAGCCGGCGGGAGAGGAACTCCTTCCGGGTCTGGGGATCGTTCTGGGCCTGCAGGGCGGCGGCCATGATCTCCTCGGGTCGCACGGTGACGCCCCAGGAGGGGTTGGCCATGCGCTGCACCAGGGGATTGAGATAGTCCACCTCGCCCCGGTCGTCCTGGGGCGCCCGGGCGATGAAGACGAAGATCCGGTCGGCGTCGGCGCTGCGGATCTGGCCCCGGACCACCTTGGAGCAGTAGGCCATGCGCTGGGCGCAGAAGCCGGTGCCGTCGTCGCCAGCCGTGGTGGTGGCCAGGATCAGGCGGTTCGAGTAGGCGATGGTGGCATCCTTCAGACGGGAGTAGGGGACGGCGTTTTTGTAGAGCTCCAGCTCGTCCAAGTGGATGATGTTGCCGTTGAAGGCGTCGAAGATATCGGGCTTGTAGGCAAGAGCCTGGAAGTCGATGCTGCCATGCTCGCCCACGCGGCCGGAGTAGCTGTGGCCCAGGGAGCTGTCCAGCTCCCGGAAGCCGTGGATCGGGTCCTCCCGCTGGGTGAGCCCTAAGCGGTGCAGGTTGTAGCGGAGGAAGCCGAAGCCCTCCATGTTCTGCTGCAGGGAGCCGGCCACGGTCTTGATCTTGGAGCCGGAGTCGGCGTACCAGAGGCCGAAGGCCCAGGTCAGCGCGGTGGCGAAGGGCGTCTTGCCGTTCTTCCGGGCCAACATCAACAGGGCCTCCTGGAAGCGCCGGATCCGGGTGCCGGGCAGGTAGAAGCCGCCCAGGTTGTAGCAGACGAAGAGCTGCCAGGGCTGCAGCAGGAAGGGACGGTTGCGCAGGGGCAGCGCGTCCAGATCCTCGCCCTGCTGGTGGACGAAGAGAGTCTCGATGGTGACGATCAGGAACTCCGGGAGCTCCCCGTCGAAGTCCCAGCGGGGATCCTCCAGATCAGCCAGGAAGCGCTTGCAGGCCGCCTGCACGTCCTCGCAGGCGTAGGCCGCCGCGGCGTACTCCCTGGCGTAGGCCAGGACCGCCGCGAAGTGGGGGCCGGTGCGCAGGATCATGGCGCCGCTTCGGTGTCCGATCCGGACACGCTGGCAGCCGCCCGGCTGCGCAGGCCCTCCAGCACCGCCGAGAGGGCGGGAGAGGAGCTCTGGGGCTCCGCCGCAGGGGCGGGCGCCTCACGCCGCTGCAGGCGCTTGAGCGCCTTCGGCGTCAGGCCCAGGGCGTCCCGGTGCGCCAGGATGTCCCGGCGCTGCTGGGTGATCACCGCGTAGAGGGGATCCGTGGGATCCGGCGCGGCACCCTCCGGCGCCGTCGCCTTCCACTGCTTCATGGTCCGGCTGAGCTCGCGCTCCAGGATGCAGAGCTGGTGGATCTCGCCGTCAAAGGCGGGATCGTAGACGCCCAGGGCTTCCAGGGCCGCGGCGTATTGCTGTTCCTTGGTCATGGTTTACCTCCGGTGCTCTCCTTTGTGCCAGTGGCGCTGCCGCGCGGCCTTGCGCTTGCCGTCCTTGATGAACTCAAGCAGCGGGCGCTCCGCCTCCCTGGCGGCCTGCAGCGCTGCCTTCTCGGCGGCGATCTCCGCCAGCCAGTCGGCGCGGCGCTTGCAGTCAGCGTGGCAGCTGGGCCGCGTCTTCGTCCCAGGGCGGCGCTCGGTGCAGCCGTGGCAAGGGTTGGGTGTGCGTTTCACGTCCGCGATCTCCTCCGCGGTTCGCGTCCGCGTCCCGGGCGCGGGTCGCGGGCGAAAACCTGATATTTAAGCGATGCGGTCGGCCGGATCGGCGCCGCCGAAAAATTTTCCGCCGCGTGTGCGTGTGGTCCCCCGCCCAGCTGCAAGCGGCCCCAGGTTTCAGAATCAGACCCCCGGGGGGATCGTCCGGCGCCGCAGCGCCTCGCCGGTCGGCGAGAGTTTTCCGGAGAGCCGGTCGTGCATGGCGTCGTGCGCCTCCAGGCTGAGCGCGATCAGGTTCCACCGCTCGTATGCGTACTCGGGGTAGTCCTCCGCCGGCCAGATGTGGTGGACGTGCGTGGCCTCCACGCGCCGCCCGTAGCGCTTGGCCCACTGGCAGCGGTAGCCGGACTCGCGCAGCACGCGCTCGCGCAGCCGGCGCCAGCGGTGGTTTTTGCGGGAATAGTCGAAGCTCATAGGCAAAACAAAAAGCGCCACCGTGCTGATCTGTCAGAGCAGATGCACGATGGCGCTGGGCGTCTCAGGCCGCTGGCCGGTGTCGGTTGTGATGGTCAGGTCGAAGGACCTCTTGCAGCAGCTGCAGCGGACATTGGCCCGCGTGAGCTGGGTGTCGGGATAGATGCGGATGCCCTTGATGGACTTGCCGCATACGGGGCACACGAGCGCCCCGTCCGTTTTCACCTGTATTTTAGCATTTTGCGGCCGCGTGGTAAACCACCTTCCTCTCACGGTTCTAAGAATAATATAGGTTTCGAGGCGCGAAAAGATAAGAAAAGGTCAGCGGCGCCGGCGTCGGCGAGCCCTGGGACGCTCGTGCTTGTCCCAGCCGGGCGCGAGATACTTGACCACCTGCCAGGCGCTGTACTGATCCTTGCCGCGCTGATCGAGCAGGGAGATCCCGCCCTTCGGGACGCGCACGGTGGTGTCCTCCTCCACGCGGAAGGTCTCGATCTCCGGCTGCTGCAGGTTGCGTGTATAACTCCAGGAGCGCTGGCCGATCTTGTCGCCGCCCTCCTTGGCCATATACCGGGCAAGGCCCTCATAGCTGTGGTCCTTGTCGATCTTGAGCTCCCGGATCTCCACGCGGCCCCAGGGCCAGAGCTTCTGGATCAGCTCGAAGTCATCGCCGCAGGCGTTCACCACGCTGTGATGGTGCCAGCGGCCATCGCCGTGCTTGTGCTCGGTGTTCCAGATCATCTTGAGCTCCTGCCCACCCAGGATCCGGGCGGCGGAGAACTTCCGGCGCCAGGCTTTGAGACGGTCGGAGGCTTCCTTGCGGCTGCCTGGCAGAAACTCCGGCGCATAGGTGAAGACGGGCAGCAGATCGCCGGGGCGGAAGTTCGCGGCGATCAAGAGCTCCAGCTTCTGATAGGAGTAGATCCGGTTCATCCGCTTCTGGGCCTCGCTGCTGGCCTTGCTCTTGGCGGCGCGGGCGGCGGGCCCGTCCTTGGCGGTGATGCGGGGATAGATCGCCTCCACCACCAGGCTGCCCGCCACGATGATCTTCTTTGTGCGATTTTTGGCCAACGCCATAGCCTCCTTTTGATTGGCTTATGGCGCTGGCCCTGGATGGCGCTGGCCCTTATTTGTGATAGCGGCACTCGATGCTGCCGCAGGATCTGACGCCCTCGCGCTTGAGGAGGTTGGCCGGGTAGGCCACCTCCACGCCGCAGCTGCAGCGGCAGACCCAGCAGATCCGGCCCGCGCTGTCCCGCTGAGAGTACGGCCGCAGCACGATCAGATCGCCCACGCGCAGGCCGGTCAGATCCTGGATCGGCGCCTCGGTGGGAGCACGGGGAAAGCGGCGGTACTCAAACACACGGCGCCGCCTCCTCCTCGGTCTTGGGCTCGATGGCAGCCGCCCGGGCAGCGGTGGCCAGGCGGTCGGCCAGGCCGTCGGCGTAGCCGGCGGAGTAGATGGCGAAGAGGTAGGTGTTCAGCTCCGGGACAGACATGTTCTTCACCTTCCGGGCGGTCTCGCCGGTGATCATGTCCGGGATCCGTTTAGGCATGGGGTTCTCCCTCCTTTTCCCGGAGGCGGGCCCGGAGGAGCATGTTCTGCTCCGCCAGGCTCCGGATCCGTTTGTTGTACTCCATGGACTGGGTCACCAGCTGCCGGTCGTAGTCCTTCCGCTGGGAGGAGATCGCCTCCATCCAGTGCTTCCGGATCCGGAGCAGCCGCCGGCGCCAGGTCAGGTGATTGGCCAGAGCTGCGGCGAAGAGGCCCAGCCAGGCCAGGATGATCAGGATGGTGTAGATGGTCTCAGTCATGTGGCGCCTCCTCCGGCACGGGCGGGATCGGCATCCAGTGGGTGACCTCCACGCCCAGAAATTCGTCTTGCCAGTGCGGGACCGGGTCTGCGAAGAAATAGTCCCTGACGCCGTAGAAGTATTGACCGGTTTCACGGCTCGCGGCTCCGAATCCGTAACGGGTGAAGAATGGGCCTTGGCTCGTGGGCTGTGCCTCCTCGACGCGGATCCAGTGGGGAAGAGCACCATAGAGCGCCGTCGCCTCATCGTTTGCAGTATCCAGCATGACGCTCAGCTCCTCGATGGCGTCGGCGGCTTCCCTAAGGGCGTCTCCGGTGCTTGTGTGGAGAAGATAACCATCATCGGCGAGTTCTCTCAGCCGTGGTACCAGATCTTCATGCATCGTTCTCGTCCTCCTCCGGATCCTTGAGGGAGACGGTGACGTAGAGGCCGCCGTCGGTCTCTTCAAAGGAGCACTTGTAATCTTCGGGGTGCTCGCGGTAGCGTTTGATATGTTCAGCCACTTCCTGCTCCTCCGGCGTGAGTTGCCTCGGCGGCTCGTCCATTTCTTCCAGCGTGTCGATCTCTTCCCAGAGGTCCCGCAGATCACGCTCATAAAGAGACCGAACCCGGCGGAGATACCGAAGCCAGAGGAAGCTGCAGACGGTGGAGCTGGTAATGGCAGAGAGCACTGCGCAAAGAACCATTTGATAGGTGTTAAACATCGCTTTTGTCCTCCTTCCTCGGCGGCGGGCAGAAGGCCCAGGCCAGGACGGTCTCGTTTGTGGGGCGGCCGCCCTGGGCCGTGCTCCAGAAGACATTCCAGTACATGGTCTCATAGTCCGGCTCGAAGTCCTCGTAGACAGACCAGACCGTGTAGTAGCCGGGCGCTGGAGGGTCGCCGGTGTGCCAGGTCGGGGCGGTGTCCGAAACGGACACGGGCTTCGCGGGCTGCGGCGTCAGATCTCCGGGGAGATCCAGCGCGTTGTCGTCCGGCAAAGGCCACCAGCCGATACACTTCTGATCAATCTCGCCCCATGGTGAGGCGCTGACTCCAGCGTACCAGACGCCCGTCTCTGCATGATAGTGGGCCAGCATGACGATGTCCCCCGAGTCCTCGTCCATGAACTTGGCCCAGGCCCTCACGCCGTCAGGCGGTGTACAGGTGAGCCAGCCCAGGGAGCGCAGAGAAATCTCCGGTTTCTCCGGTTCGGACACGGCCGCGGGCCGGGTGGGCTGGGGCTCGCGGCCGTAGAGATAGTCGATGCTGCATTGCAGCCGGTCGGCCAGGCCGCAGATATCCTCCGGTTCATAGAGATCGAAGTAGGAGAAGGGATCCTCGTCGGCGCCGCCTTCGGTCTCCAGCCGTTCGATGTTGTCCACGTCCTCCTCGTCCATCTCGTCCTGCAGGTAGGCCTTCTGGACGCTGAGGCCCAGCTCCCGGCGTCTTTCGCCCATGCGCTTCCAGATGCCATCTGTGATCTCCTGTTCTTTGCGGTGTCGCTCCTCGAATTCTTTCCGGTTCTGCTCGCGCCGGGCAGCCTGCTCCGCTTCTTTGGCCTCGTCCTTCGCCTTCTTCTCCGCGGCAAGGACCTGGGCCTTCTCCCGCAGCTTGGGGCACACGCTCTCACAGACCGCCAGCCGGTCACAGGTGGAGCAGCAGGCGGAGCAGCGGTTGTAGGCGGAGCAGCGTCCGTAATGGACGACCCAACCGGGCCGCGGGTTTCCGGCGCGGATCAGCTGTTCCTTCCAGATGCAGGGTGCGCCGCCGTCCAGCGTGCAGACCATGGACTCCGCATGGGAGACGGACTCGGCAAAGCTCTTGGCCGTATACTCGGTGAGCGCTGAGGGCTGCTGCTTGGGTTTCGCCTCAAGGCAGAGCGCGTAAAGCAGCTCCTGGTACTTCTCCGGGATCTGCTGGATGGCATAGGCCACGGACTCGGGCAGCCTGCCGGAAGCAAAGAGCCCGGTCCAGGAGAGGGAGAGATGCTTCTGGATCGCCTCCAGGCGGCCGATCTTGGACTTGCTCATGCCGGACAGCTTGGAAAGCCACTCCCGGTGGCGGCCTGGGAACTGGTAGCCCTCAGCCTCCAGGCGGCGGATGCAGTCCGAGAGACGCTCAAGCTGCTGAGCCTCGTCGGCTGGGGTGAGCTTGCGGTTTTCAGAGTTGCCCATGATCAGCTGCAGATCCCTCATAGCCTGGGAGGTCTGATTGCTGGTGAGGATGCAGGGGACGCCGTCGGCAAAGAGCTTGGAGCCGCGCTTGATCAGCAGGCCGATGGCCTCGTACCGGCGATGGCCGGAGATCAGCACATAGGTGGTGGGATCGCCTTCAATGCCGCGCACAAGCGGCGGCTGCTGCAGGCCCACCAGCTCGATGCTGCGGGCCAGCTCCTCGATGCCGGTCATGCTGTAGCCGTTGGCAGGGTCGGGCAGGATGGAGTTATACGGGACGTATATGATCCGCTGCCGGCCGGTGTCCGGTCCGGACACGTCCTTGAGGACTTCGGAAAGATCGAAGGCCATCTCAATACCTCCCTTCCGCGATGCGCCCGGCGAAGGTCTTGTAATCGTGGCAGGCGCCGGACTTGGGGCTGGTGATGTAAAGCGGCGCCTGGCGGTAGGTCATGGCGTCCACCATGGTGCTCCGCCGGATCCGGGGGAAGACGTGGAGGTCGGTGCCCTGCAGCTGCATCATAGCCATGCGGTTTTCCTGGCTCTCGTACCACATGACCGGCAGCAGGCCGGCGATCCGGAGATCCGGGTTGATCTTGCGCATGTTGGAGATCTGGCGGGCGAGGTTGGCCAGTCCCCGGAGGGAGAAGGCGTCCAGCTTGATGGGGATGATCACCTCATCCGCGGCCAAGAGCGCCGCAGCCGCGGCCGCGTTGAAGGCGGGCGGACAGTCGATGAGCACAAAGTCGTAGTCCTTGAAGCTGCCGGCGGCCTTGATCTCGGCCAGGACCTCCACCCAGGCGGAGCCGTTGGCGGCCTTGCTCAGATCCAGGTCCATGAGGCTGTCGTCCGCGGGGAGCAGGTCCACCGCGGGCACGGTGCTGGCGCTGATCGTCTGGTGCGCCTCGAAGTCGGCGGTGAAGCTGGTGCGCTCGATGGCCGGGGTGCGCAGCAGGGTGGCCAGGCTGTGGCCCTCCCGGCCGCCGCCCAGAAACTCCGTGGCGTTGGCCTGGCTGTCGGCGTCGATCACCAGGACGCGCTTTCCGTGGAAGTGGGCCAGATCCGCGGCCAGGTTTACCGTGGTGACGGTCTTGGCCACGCCGCCCTTTAGGTTCATGATGGCGATGGTTTTCACAGTTGTTTTTCCTCCTTGTCTTCTGTGCCTCAGAACGGCAGGGCCTCGTCGTCTTCCTCGTCGCTCATCTCGTGGAAGACGCCCTGGCCGTCGAGGGCTGTTCTGTTTTTCTCGGCTTCCTTGCGGAGCTTTTCCTCCCGGTTCCGGTCCATGGCTTCCGTGCGCTTCCGGGAGGCTGCCTCGTCCGTGCCCTCCACGGGCGGGACGTAGGTAAAGCGCATGTGGTGCGGGTCGAAGCTCAGGACGATCCGCCCGATGGCGTCGTCCTTGTTCTTGGCGATGATGAGGACGCGGTTGGAGTCCCGGTCCTTCACGTTGGAGAGGTCAAGGAGCAGGATGATCTCGCCGTCCTGCTTGAGCTGGCGGCTCTCGCGCAGGTCGTCCATGGAGATGTACCGGCGCTCGCCCTTCTTATCCAGCTCCGGTACCGTGACCTGGCTCAGGCCGATGACGGTGATCTTGAGCTCCTGGGCCAGACGGTGCAGCGACATGGAGACCTCGGTGACCACGTCGTAGCGGCTGCGCTCCCGGGAGGGGATCAGCTGGACATAGTCCACGAAGATCACATCGAAGCCGCGGGAGATGGTCTTGGCCCGGATGTCGTCCACCGTGTACCGGGCGGTCTCCAGGATCCGGAGGGGCAGCTTCTCGCCCCGGCCGCCGGCATTGATGATCCGGGCGATCTCGTCCCGGCTCAGGCGTTTCTGCTTCACGCGCCGGAGAGGGACGTCCGCGTCGTTCGCGGCCAGACGGTTGGTGGCGCTGGCCAGGCTGGTCTCGTAGGAGAAGAAGCCCACGCGCTTCCCGGCCTTCGCCATGCTCAGGGCGAACTGCAGGGCCAGGGCGGTCTTGCCCACGGAGCTGTCCGCGCCGAGCACCACGAAGTCCCCGGGGCCCACCATCAGGCGCTCATTCATGGCCGGGATGCCCCAGTCCAGCCAGTCCGGCGGGGTTTTGTCCATCTGCCTGTCCAGCAGCTCGTGGAGCAGCTCGCCGTAGCTCCGGTCCCGGTCGGCCTGGTGTTCCACCAGCAGGCCCGCAGCCTCGCTGAGGATCTCCCGGGCCCGGGCCAGATCCGTGTCCGCGCTGACGATCTGCATGCAGGCGGTCTGGATGCGGCGGAGCTGCGCCTGGTCCTTCAGGATCCGGGCGTACTCCAGGACGTTGGCCGAGGTGGGCGTGGCGACCATCATCTCCGCCAGGCGCTTGTGATAGTCCGGGCCGCCCAGGCGGGACTCCACGATCACCGGGTCGATGGTCTGACGGTCCAGCCAGAGCTCCCGGAAGGTCTCGAAGATCCGGCGCTCCAGGGTGCCGGAGAAGTCCTCCGGACTCAGGAGGTCCATGACCTCCGGGACGCACCGTGCGTCGATCAGCATGGAGCCCAGCACCGCCTCGGCGGCTACCATTGCTCACCCGGCAGGGATCTGTCCGCGGGGAGATCCTCCCCGCCTTCCTGCTCCAGGATCTCCTCCCAGCGGCGATTGCGCAGCCAGCGGCAGGCGTAGGGGATGCCGATGCCGCGCAGCCATTCGTCCGAGGTTTTGGCTCGGTCGAGCGCTGCACTCATGGTCCTCATGAGTTTGCGGTCTGGTTTCAGGCGGTCCCACTCTCGCCGGGCGCTGGCCTTGTCCTCGTGGCGGGGATAGGCTTTCCAGAAGCGCTCGAAGAGCTCAGGCTCCCACGCGGCCCCCTGGGGGGCTTTGGGGGGATTGTTCTCTTTCTTGTTAGTTCTATTATTCTCCCCGACATTTTTGTCGGGGGAGGGTAGACATTTTTGTCGGGGGGTACCGACATTTTTGTCGGGGGGTGCCGCCAGGGGATTGACGCCGGCGTAGAGC
>OCTX012239281.1_pt1 | contig 12939 bp, 9 predicted proteins | sample 1539691 | NCBI WGS metagenome assembly OCTX01 (sample SAMN02144231, study PRJEB22623) | gut metagenome | biome: sheep rumen | host: Ovis aries | place: New Zealand
TCCGGATGCACGTCCACAATTTCTCCGACATTGCCATGGTCATCGTCCTTACGAACCGCTTCAAACAGGTTGCCGTCCATACCGGCAATGCCGATTCCCTTGCCACCGGCTTTTCGGAGAAGAGATACCAGATTCTTATTGACCTTTCCACATAAGACCATCTGTACAATGTCCATGGTCTCATCATCTGTGACTCGTAATCCGTCGATAAATTCACTCTTTTTTCCTACTTTATTCAGCATGTCACTGATTTCCGGTCCACCACCATGCACCAGCACCACCTTGATACCGATCAAGTTCAGCAGAACAACGTCCTGGATGACCGCTTCCTTCAACGATTCATTGATCATGGCGTTGCCACCGTATTTGATCACAACGATTTTATCTTCATATTCCTGGATAAACGGCAATGCCTCAGCCAGGATGCTCGCTCTAATATTCGGATCAATTTTCATTGTCATTCCCCTTAAACAATTAAACCTTCTTTTTCATCAAAGCCCAACATGATATTCATATTCTGGATAGCCGCACCGCATGCACCTTTTCCCAGATTATCAAACAAAGCTGTTACGATCGTCTGGTTCTCATTCCCATTGACCACAATTTCAAGGCTGTCTCTGTCTGCCCACATATTGGCATATACATTACCCTGCCAGCTGTCCGCAACCGTAATTAGACCGGATGTATAAAAATCCCGATAAATTTGACGTATTTGATCCACATCGGCCTCCAGCTGGATACTGGTGGCCATACCTCGATAGTAATCATCCACGATTGGGCTGAACAACGGTGCTTTTTCCAAATGGCAAACTGCCTGCATCTCCTTGATGTGTTTATGCTGCATCGTTAATCCGTAGATTCCTGGTGCGCTGTAAGCGAATGGTCTGTCACTTTGTTGGTAATCGGCAATCATCCGCTTTCCCCCACCTGAATAGCCGGTCAAAGAGAAGCAGTGGATGGCTTCTTTGACAGAAAGGATCCCGGCTTGTACCAGCGGATAGACCACAGTGATAAATCCCGTGGCATGACAACCAGGATTCGCTACTCGCTTCCCTGTCCGGATAGCTTGTTTCCTAGCCTGTGACAGCTCCGGCAGACCATAGATCCATCCCGGGCTGGTCCGATGGGCGGTAGACGCATCGATTATCTTCGTATCCGGGTTGGATACCAGCGTTACCGCTTCCTTGGCTGCTGCATCCGGCAGGCACAAAAAGACCAGATCTGCCTGATCCATCAGATGACTTCTTGTTTCATTGTCTTTCCGTTTTTCTTCCGGTATGATCAGCAATTCAATATCTTCTCTTTTTGATAATCTTGTATATATCTCCAGACCGGTAGTTCCGGCTTGTCCATCTATAAATATCTTTGGCTTATTCATTCATTATCCTCTATAAACTGTTCAATGACAGAAATCTGACGAGCTACCTCTTTGGGGGCTGGTCCACCAATAACATTTCTGCCCTCTATACATGTCTTTAAATCGATCGCATGATAGACATCCTGGTCAAAGACCGTATGGAAGGACTGCAGTACTTCCAAAGGCACCTCATTTAATGCCAGTTTGTGTTCAATACAGTAAGCAACCAGCTGTCCAATCGTTTTATAAGCATCCCGGAACGGGATTCCTTTCTTCGTTAAATAATCCGCACAGTCCGTCGCATTGATAAAGCCTCCCAAGGCGGCCTGTTTCATAACGTCTTCATGAATCTTCATCGTATCAAACATCGGTATCATGACCTTTAACGAATTTTCTACGGTATCCAGAATATCAAACAGAGCTTCTTTATCCTCCTGCATATCCTTATTGTAGGCTAAAGACAAACCCTTCTGCATCGTCAATAAGGTCATTAAATGACCGTACACTCTTCCGGTTTTTCCTCGTATCAATTCGCAAACATCCGGATTCTTCTTCTGCGGCATGATGGAAGAGCCTGTAGAAAAGGCGTCATCCAGCTCTACAAAACGGAATTCCCATGAACACCACAGGATGATCTCTTCGCACATTCTGGACAGATGCATCATCAGAATGGAAAGGTCAGAGGCCATTTCCATACAATAATCCCGGTCACTGACTCCATCCATAGAATTATCCGTAACACGGGCAAATCCTAGCTGGTCACAGACATACTGGCGGTCTATCGGATACGTTGTCGAAGCCAGTGCTCCAGACCCTAACGGCATCTCATCCATCAGCTCCAGCGCATTGGATAAACGCCTGTAATCTCTTTTCAGCATATTGGCATAGGCCATCCACACATGTGCGACGGTTACAGGCTGAGCCCTTTGCAGATGGGTATAACCCGGCATGACCGTTTCCAGATGTTCTTTGGATCTATCGCACAGACTGCGCAACATGTCCAAAACCAGCATCATAATGTCTTTGGTCTTTTCCATCGTATACATACGCAGATCCAACGCCACCTGGTCATTTCGTGAACGCGCTGTATGCAGACGCTTGCCGGCATCCCCAATACGGGCTGTCAGCTCTTGCTCGACAAAGGTATGGATATCCTCGGCATCTACCATTTTCAATGTACCTGTTTCAATATCGGCAAGAATACTTTCTAATCCTGCCTGGATTTTTTTCTGATCCTCAGAAGATATGATCCCCTGATGTGCCAGCATTCTGGCATGCGCCATAGATCCGGTAATATCCTGTTTATATAGTCTTTGATCAAAAGGCAGAGAGGCATTTAACGTTTCCAATGTCTGATCCGTTTCCTTAGCAAATCTGCCTGTCCATAGTTTTGCCATTATTCCACTCCCGGGAAATCTTCAAATTCTTCAGCTTTCATAGCCCGTACCTTCAAAGGCAGTCCAAACAGATTGATGAATCCGGCAGAATCGTTCTGATCGTAACAATCATCCTCATCAAAGGTTGCCATACCGGCAGAATACAGAGAATACGGGGATGTTACAGACACCGGCAGTATGTTTCCCTTATACAGTTTTAATGTGACATCACCGGTCACTGTTTCTTGTGTCGTTGTAACAAATGCACTCAATGCTTTCCGTAACGGTGTATACCACTGTCCGTTGTATACCAGTTCTCCGAATTTTAATGCCACCTGGGCTTTATAGTGGGACGTTTCTTTATCTAGTGTGATCTCTTCCAGTTTTTCATGCGCTTTGTACAAAATGGTACCCCCCGGTGTTTCATAGACACCACGAGATTTCATTCCGACCAGCCGGTTTTCCACGATATCCAGAATGCCGATTCCGTTGGCTCCGCCGACTTTATTCAACGCTTCAATGATCTTGGTAGCACTCATCGTCTGTCCATCCAAAGCCGTCGGTACACCTTTTTCAAAATGTAACGTAATCTGGGTCGGTGTATCCGGTGCCTGCTCCGGAGATACACCCATTTCCAGGAAGCCTTCCTTATTGATCGGGGCTTCATTGGCCGGGTCTTCCAGATCCAGTCCTTCATGGCTTAAATGCCACAGATTTTTATCTTTTGAGTAATTGGTCTCTTTGTTGATCCGTAATGGAATATTATGTGCCTCAGCATATTCGATTTCTTTTTCCCGGGAATTCAGCTCCCAGAAACGCCAAGGGGCAATCACATGCATATCCGGTGCAAAAGCCTTGATAGCTAGTTCAAACCGTACCTGGTCATTTCCTTTTCCGGTACAACCATGACAGATAGCATCAGCATTTTCCTTCTTCGCAATTTCCACGATCCGTTTGGCAATGATCGGACGCGCAAAACTGGTACCCAGTAAATATTGCTCATAGGTAGCGCCGGCCTGCATCGTCGGGATAATATAGTCATCCACAAATTCATCCGTTAAATCTTCAATATATAACTTGGAAGCACCGGTCTTCAGCGCTTTTTCTTCCAGTCCATCCAGTTCGGTTCCCTGACCGACATTACCAGATACCGCAATGACCTCACAGTTATTGTAGTGTTCCTTTAACCATGGAATTAATACAGATGTGTCCAGTCCGCCCGAGTACGCCAATACAACTTTTTTAATGTCTTTCTTTTCCATATGTGTCCTCTTTCTACGCTTTAGTTAAGAAAAAAAGCGCCTTTGAAAACTTTTCCAAAGACGCTGTCAACGCGGTACCACTTTAGTTGCCTCTATCAAGGCCTCTTCTCCGTAACGTGGGTGAAACGTTCCGAACTACTGAATTCATCCGGACTCTCATAGGTGCGTTTCTTCCTGATTTCCATCTGACGGCCTTCCACTCTGTACCGTCTCGCTTGAGATTTCCTTCAGGTTTACTCTCCTAATCAGCGATTTAACTTATGAGGTTATATTAGTCTCTTTATGAAAAAATGTCAAATAATTTTTCATTCAAAATGAAAATTTTCATACGCAATAAAAATAAAGAATCAACGCTTTATATCATGTATAATATAGAAAACGGAGGTTCTTATGTATAAAGATAATAAAATATGGATTGGCCGATCCAACGAAGAGGATGTTGTCATTTACCCTTCAATGGCAAATCGTCATGGTTTGATTGCCGGTGCAACCGGAACCGGTAAGACCACCACTTTAAAAGTGATGGCTGAATCCTTTTCGGATGCAGGTGTGCCTGTGTTCCTGGCCGATGCCAAAGGTGATTTAGCCGGCTTATGCAAAACCGGTGTCATGAATGAAAACATTCAAACTCGGATCGATTCCATGCAGATTACAGATTTTGCGTTTGATTCTTATCCAGTGACCTTCTGGGACGTATACCAGGAGGCCGGTCTGCCGTTACGGACCACCATTTCGGAAATGGGTTCCTTATTGTTGGCAAGGATCCTGGGATTAAATGAAGTCCAGTCTGAAATTTTAACGATCATCTTCAAAATTGCCGATGATGAAAGTCAACTGATCATTGATACCAAGGATCTACGATCCCTGATTTCCTTTATCGGTGAGAATCTGGATACGTATTCCAGCCGTTACGGAAACATTGCACGACAAAGCCTGGGTGCCATTACCCGCTCTATTATTGCGCTGGAATCCCAGGGAGGTGAACTGTTCTTCGGGGAACCGGCTCTGGATATCCATGACTGGTTAACCACCGATATCAACGGAAAAGGCAAGATCCAGATCCTGGAATGTGAAAAACTGATGCAGAATCCAACCATGTATGCCACCTTTATGTTGTGGATGATGGCTGAGCTTTATGAAACTCTGCCGGAAGCTGGTGATCTGGCTAAACCACGTCTGGTATTCTTCTTTGATGAAGCCCATATGTTGTTTGATACTGCTTCCAAGGCTTTGCAGGCGAAGATCGAACAAGTGGTCAAACTGATCCGTTCCAAAGGGGTCGGTATCTACTTTATCACACAAAGCCCAAGTGATATCCCGAATGAAGTACTGGCGCAGCTGTCCAATAAAATACAGCACTCCCTCCATGCGTACACACCGGCGGAACAAAGAAAAGCCAGGGCTGCCAGCGAATCTTTCCGTGTCAATCCGGAATTCGATACGTATGAAACCTTATTAAACATGGGAATCGGCGAAGCGTTGGTTTCGGTTCTTGATGAACAAGGAATACCGACCATCGTCAAACGGACAAAGATCCTGCCGCCGCAAAGTATGATGGGTGTCCTGGATCCATATGAAAGACAAGCTGTCATTCAAAATGACTTGCTATCGAATAAATATGCGGATATGGTAGACCGTGATTCCGCTTATGAATTCTTTGAGCGTCTGAAAAAAGCCCAATACGAAGAGCAGGAAGCTTTAAAGGAACAACAAAGGCTGGAAAAGGAAGAAGCAGCCCGACAGAAGCAGGAAGAAAAAGAACGACTGAAAGCGGAAAAGGAAGCGGCCAAAGCCAAGGAAAAAGCAGAAAAAGAAGCCGCTAAGGCCAAGGAAAAAGCCGAGAAGGAAGCAGCCAAGGCCGAACAACAAAAAAAGAAGAAAGTCGACCAGGCCATCAACAATGTCGCCAGCACCACCGCCGGTACCATCGGCCGAGAGGTCGGAAACACCATCGGTTCCACTTTTGGTGGAAAGCTGGGAAAACGATTAGGAGGCAACATCGGAGCCAGCCTAGGCCGTGGTATCTTTAAAACATTGCTGAAACGATAAGAGCAAAAAAAGAATGATGCAAGATTCATTCTTTTTTTAGTTTTTTAAGTTACAATAAGGAAATAAAGGAGAGTGCTTATGATTCTTGTGACCTCTGATATTTATGAACAACTGCATTTATCAACAAGAAGCGAGCGTTTAGCTTCCCGTTATATGGATACGATCGGAAACATCTATATTGAACGATCGATCGGGCGTGGTGTCTATACCATCACCAGCGATACCCGGAATTCCTTTTACGAGAATGAGATGGAGATGACAATTTCCTTTGATGGGAAGGTCCTGGATACTTATTGTGACTGCCCCTGGCATACCCGACACAGCGTCTGTGCCCATATTGGAGCCTTGGCCCGCATCCTGTTAAACAAGGATATCCCGACATTCCCTTATACGATCCGTCGGCAGACCAGCTACGAGGAATATATGGAACGCCTGCGTCAGGAAGCCAAAGAACGAATGATCCGTGAAAGACTAGAAGAAACCTCTTCTTTTCTGCAGAACTGTCAGTCCGCCTACCAGCATCAGATCCAGGAGGAATTACAAGACACGTTGTATTCCATCTATATGCAGTTTGATGCCAAAGATCCGAAAAACATCCTGGTCAGCTTTAAGGTTGGATCGGATCAAAAACAATATATCATTAAAAACATCTCGTTGTTTCTCGATGATATCGATCACCATCGATATCATGAATATGGTAAATTTTTGAAATTCACCCACTCCGATGATGTATTTGATGAAAGTGCGAAAAAAGTGCTTCACTTTATGCGAACGGCCCACCGTCCCGATACATATGAATATGCGAATTATAATACATCTCGTTTCATTCATTTGGATCCGTATAATATGGAGCTGTTATATACGACCTTTGAGCAAGAAGATCTTTCCCTGCGCTTCCAACAAACAGCGCGCACGGATCTGATCGTTCACATTTCCAAAGAGGATACATACTATATTGCGTCTTTAGAAATGGAAACAGCCTCTTATCTTTCCAATAACTACATTTTTGAATACTTGAAAGGGACCATCAATGTCACCGATATAACCAGTCATCCCAATGCAGGGGAGATCCTGCATCAGCTATCGGAGCAGGATCTGTATGTCCCGGCGGAACAGTATTCCCTGTTTTCAAAATATGTCTTGAAGGAACTGGAACCATTCTGCCGGATCCAGAAAGACTATACCGAGATTGTACCATCTACTATCCATGTAGATTCCATTCGCATCTATGGGGACATCACATCGGAAAACCTGGTCAGCTTTGAAGTCTATGGCTATGACGAACAAAAGGAATCGTATCCCTTGCTGGAAACTGATTTTATCGAGGAGACGTATGCCGTCGATCTCGTTCGTGCCTTCTTCCAAACCAAAGCCGATCAGATTCAGAACCATGTTGCTTATTTTGACTTGAATAAAGACAGTATTATCGGGGTATTAAACGACAATATGGAAACCCTTGTCAAATACTGCGATATCTACTTAAGCGAGAACCTGAAAAAGCTCAATCAGAAAACCAAATATTCCATTCAGGTCGGCGTTCGTATCAATCACAATTTACTGCAGGTCAGCCTGTCCAGTGAGGATTTTGATATGAAGGAGCTGGGAAACATATTAAATGCTTATCATCGGAAAAAGAAGTTTTACCGCTGTAAAGATGGAAAGATCCTGCATCTTCAATCCGATTCTTTGGAGGAACTGGATACCTGGATGGAGGAGTACGGAATTCGTCCATCGTCGGTAAAGAACGGAAAATTTGAACTGGACGGATACCGTTCCTTAGCTTTGGACCAAAAGCTGGAACAATCGCAGAGTCTAGTCTATAACCGTTCCCAAAGCATGAAAAAATATATTGACGGATATAACCAGAGAAAAGGAACGATCCAAATTGATGAACAGTATGATCACATCTTGCGGGAATACCAGAAGTCCGGGGTCTATTGGCTGTTGACCTTGTATCGTTATGGCTTAAACGGCATCCTGGCTGATGAGATGGGATTGGGAAAAACCATACAGGTGCTGGCTTTGCTGGATAGTATCCGCGATAAAGCCTATCACAGTCTGGTTATCTGCCCAGCTTCCCTGATCTACAACTGGAAGGATGAAGCACAACGTTTTTCATCCACTCTGCATTGCCAGTGCATTGTCGGCAACAAGGAACAACGAGCCTTAAGGATCCAGCAGATCGATGACTACGATGTTTCCATTACTTCCTATGACTATATGCGAAGAGATATCGATTTGTATGAAGGGCGTCCATTTGAATACGTGATCTTGGATGAAGCCCAGAATATTAAAAACCAAAAGACCCAGAATGCCGAAAGCGTCAAACGCCTGCATGCCGGTCACCGACTGGCATTAAGCGGCACGCCGATCGAAAACGCATTATCGGAGCTCTGGTCGATCTTTGATTTTCTGATGCCCAATTATTTATTCAACTATCACTATTTCCGCTCTCATTTTGAAACACCGATCACAGCCAACCACGATGAACGGGTCGGCCGGGAATTACGGACTATGATTTCTCCATTTATATTACGCCGAACCAAAAAGGAAGTATTGACGGAATTACCGGATAAAGTCGATCATAAATATCTTCTGGACTTTAATGACGAGGAGCAAAAACTATATATGGCCAATCTGGCTTCTGTCAACAAAGAGCTTCGTGCCCAGATGAAGCAGCCTGAGGTCAATAAAATCGCCGTTCTGGCGATGTTGACTCGCCTGCGCCAGCTATGCTGTGACCGCCGGATGGTCTATGATAATATCACAAAACCATCCACAAAGATCTTAGCTACGGTCGATCTGATCAAATTAATGGTGGAACACAAGAAAAAGACGCTTGTCTTCTCTTCCTTTACCACATTGATCGATCTGTTAAAGAGCGAACTGGACAAGGAAGACATTACCTATTATGTTCTGACCGGACAAACCAATAAGGAACAGCGCCGGGAAATGGTTGCAGATTTCCAAACCGATGACACGTCCGTTTTCCTGATTTCCTTAAAGGCCGGCGGTACCGGATTAAACTTGACCGCTGCTGAAACCGTGATCCATATAGACCCTTGGTGGAATGTATCCGCCCAGAATCAAGCCACGGACCGTGCCCATCGCATCGGGCAAAATGCCAATGTTCAGGTCTACCGGATGATCATGAAGGATTCCATCGAAGAAAAGATCTTGAAGATGCAGGAAGCAAAACAAGATCTGGCAGAAGGCTTTATCGATGGTAATGATGGATCATTATCCAGAATGTCCAAAGATGATATTATGAATTTATTCAGCACCTAAAAAGAGAGCTATGCTCTCTTTTTATAATATTTCTGCTAATTCATAGACCAGCTGTTCACTGGCCTGCCAGCCGAGGCATGGATCGGTAATCGATTTACCGTAAATACCATTTCCAACCGGTTGACTGCCTTCCACCAGATAGCTTTCGATCATCAGTCCCTTAACAAGGCTCTTGATATCATTGGAATATCGGCAGCTGTTGATTACCTCTTTCGCAATACGGATCTGTTCCATGTACTGTTTATTGGAGTTTGAATGATTACAGTCAATCAGGACAGCTGGATTTTTCAGATCCTTTTTCATATACATAGTATAGAGACGGATCAGATCCTCATAATGATAATTCGGTATATTCTGTCCATGTTTATTGGTCGCTCCTCGCAAGATGGCATGCGTCAGATCGTTGCCGGTGGTATTCACTTCCCATCCCCGATAGATGAATGTCTGTTTGGCCTGTGCCGCTTCAATGGAGTTAAACATCACATTGTAGTCGCCGGAGGTTGGGTTTTTCATCCCGCAAGGTCCTTCGACACCGCTGGCTACCAGACGATGCTGCTGATCCTCCACCGAACGAGCCCCTATGGCTGTATAGGAAAGCACATCATTGAGGTACCATTGGTTTTCCGGATACAACATTTCATCCGCTGTCGTAAATCCGGTCTGTTCCATCACATCGATATGCAGCTTGCGGATCGCGATAATGCCGGCCACCAGATCCGGCTTTTTTTCCGGGTCCGGCTGATGCAGCATTCCTTTGTAGCCCTTTCCCGTTGTTCTTGGTTTATTCGTATATATACGAGGAATGATCATGATCTTATCCTTGACTTGATCCTGCACATCCTTTAGCCGATGGACATACTCCAGCACAGCAGGTTCATTATCCGCTGAACAAGGTCCCATCACCAATAAAAACTTATCCGACTTCCCTGTAAAAATATCAGCCAGTTCCTGGTCCCTTTGTTTCTTCATCGCTACCACATCATCACTGACCGGACATAGCTCCTTGATCTGATATGGCTTTGGCAATTGTTTAATAAATTCAAAACTCATACTCTTTCCCATTCCTTCTTAGTCGTATATTATACGCTTAAATTTAAATACATCAATATTTTAAGTTATTCTAAAAGAAAGAATCCAATCTGCAATCTTGTCGCTATGGACGATGTAGCTGCCATGTCCTTCGTTAGGAATGATGCATAACGAAGAATGCGGCAAGGCCTTGGCTATGGCATTCGTATGGCTTTCCAGAATCAGATCTTTGGAGCCGGCCAGCACATAAACCGGACATGAAATGGTCTGCAGATATTCTTCGGAGATATGCGGCTCATTTAACATCAATGCCAGCTTCTCGTCTTTATGGAAACGATATATCCATTGTGTTGCCCTTCGAAACCAGGGCTTAATACCACTAGGATCGGTATTGGCGCCGCTGATGATCAATGCCTTGATCCGATCTGTCTTTCCGGCCACCAGTAATCCGATGATCCCACCATCGCTGAACCCATAAAATACCACATGGTCCAGCTGAAGTCTCTCCATGAATTCCAACATGTCCTGAGCCATGTCTTCATAGTGTAAGTGGTTAGTTTTCGAGCTGTTTCCATGATCTCGGGAATCAATCAAATAACATGTATAGTGTGCCCGCAGCTTTTCTACAGCTTGATCAAAAATCGTATGGTCTTCCCCATTTCCATGCACCATGATCAAAGGCTGTCCCTGCCCGTGTTTCTCGTAATATAAGGACACGCCATTAACAGAAAGGATCATTGCACGTCCTCCTTACGCGTGTTTTCCAGGATGTATTGCACAAAGGTCCGGGCTGCCCGTGGCATCAGTTCCCATTGGTTCCAGGCTAACGCAACCGTTCTTTTTAACGGCTGAAAAATCGGACGAATGGCCACCTGGTCTTCAAATCCCTGAATGACCAGCTCATACAGAATAGAATAGCCTAAACCTTGTTTCACCATTTCAATAATAGACGTATCATCATAGACCTTGTATTCAATATGTGGACGCAGCCCTTCTTTTTCAAAGGCTTGTAGCGCTACGCTTTGTTTTCCCTCATCCAGTACGATCAACGAGGCCTTTTCCAACTGTTCCAATGGAATCATTTCTTGTTTGGCCAGCTCACTTTCTATTGGAAGGACAGCCACCATCCGATCCTCATAGATTGGATAGGTTTCCACATCCGCTACCATTTTTTCATTCACAAATCCAAAGTCAATGCTGCCATCCAGGATCCATTGATTAATATTGGAGTATTCCCCCTGGATCAGCTCAAACCGAACCTGTGGATACAAGAGCTTAAATTCCTTGATCCAGCGAGGCAGCCAATGCCGTGATACAGAGACAAATGTCCCGATCCGGATGGTCTGTTGTTCCAAGCCTTCCATTTCTTTTTTCTTCTGCTCCAAAGAACGAATGGCCGTACTGATCGCTTGTATATAGGGATAGTACATTTGTCCATCTGCGGTCAGCTGCACTCCTTGTTTATTGCGTACAAATAATGTTGTCTGTAAGGTTTTCTCCAGCGACTGGATCATCTGGGATACAGCACTCTGCGTATAACCATTCTTTTTAGCTGCTTTGGTAAAGCTTTGAAGTTCCGCAACATCCATAAACATTTCATATTGTGTCATACATTATCATTCCTTATTCATTTATCATTTCTATTAATTTTACTAATTTTAACATAGAAATTATAATGAAACTATGTATAGTCGGAAAGAAGTGTTTAAAAAAGGAATGCACGATGCCATTCCGATCATGTTGGGATATTTTGCGGTGGGTTTTTCATTGGGAATTGCCGCCAAAAATGCCGGATTGACCCCTTTTCAGGGTTTTGTGACCAGCTTTTTAGGCAATGCGTCCGCCGGCGAATACGTTGCCTTTTCAATCATAGCTGCCCAGGGAACCTATTTGGAGATGGCCATCGGCACCTTGATCACCAACGCCCGCTATTTACTGATGAGCGCTTCTTTAACGCAAAAGATCGATGAAAATACATCATTATTCCATCGTATGCTGGTTGCTTTTGATATTACAGATGAACTGTTTGGTTTGGGAATTGCCAACATCGCTTCCTATGGCCCCTTTTATATGTACGGTGCCTATCTTATGGCGATTCCGGGATGGTCTCTAGGTACCATGTTCGGAGTGATAGCCGGTAATCTGTTGCCGGGACGTATTGTCAGTGCATTAAGCGTTGCTCTGTTTGGTATGTTCATGGCCATTATCATACCGCCATGTAAAAACGATTCAAAACTGCGTATTCTGGTTTTATTAAGCTTTGCGATCAGTTTTCTCTGGGATCTGATACCATTTTTTCAGGTCGTTTCCTCAGGAACCAAAACAATCATCTTAACTTTGATCATTTCAAGTGGTGCGGCCCTTCTATGGCCTAGAAAAGAGGATGACAATGCATAATACATGGATCTACATTGCCGTTATGGCCATTGTCAGCTACATTATCCGAGCTTTACCACTGACATTGATCCGTCGGCCGATCACCAATACCTTTGTAAAATCCTTTTTATATTATGTACCCTATGTCACCCTGGCCGTTATGACCTTCCCGGCCATTCTGTCCGCCTCCAACTCCATGATT
>OCTX012147843.1_pt1 | contig 12938 bp, 8 predicted proteins | sample 1539691 | NCBI WGS metagenome assembly OCTX01 (sample SAMN02144231, study PRJEB22623) | gut metagenome | biome: sheep rumen | host: Ovis aries | place: New Zealand
GTCCATGCTGGCCTGTATGCGCGTCACCTCAATGTCACTCTTCAGTATGGCCTCGTCGCCCACGACCCATACCACCTCGTCGACGATGCTGGCCAGGGAATCTTTCTCCTCGGCGGTGGCATGTAGGTTGAGTAGATATGGTAAGTATAGTAGGGAGAGTAAGAATATGGTGAGCTTGTTCATCAATGGTTGTTTACAGTTTGTAGTACGTTCTGATTGACCTTGAAGGTGTAGCGGCGGCGCAGCTCGGCCACCCACTCCTTCTCCAGCTGCTCCTGATAGTCGGCCACCACCAGTCCGCGCACGTCGGTGTAGTCCTCGGGGCCCTTCTTCAGCAGCTTGCCGTAGTGGGCGTCGATGGGATAGTCGGCCAGTGCCTTCACCACGGTGTCCTTCTTGAACACAACCTTGTCGATGTAGGGGTGGTCGCCCTTCTTGAAGATGCCCTTCTCCACGCGGATGCGTATGACGGAGTCGGCATTGAAGGTGGTGCGCAGTGCCTCGGCCCACTGGTCGAAGGGCAGCTTCTTCACGCAGTTCTTCACGGCCTTCACGTCGGCCTTGGTCTTCACATGGTAGGCCATGCCCTTGAAGCGGGGCTCGTCCCAGCCGTAGTTGGCGCGGTGAGCGGCGAAGTAGGCGGCCAGTCCGGCCTCGTCCTTGGCGGCCTTGTCCCACACGAGGGCGTTGCTGATTTCATAGAGCAGCAGTCCGTCGTGGTACTCCTGTATGAGGTAGCGCAGGTCCATGTCGGTCTTCGACAGCGAGTCGGCCTTCTGCGTCATCAGCTGCTGCATGGTGAGAGCGCCGTTAGATGCCTCCACCTGCTGTGCCACCTTCTGCTGGGCTATCTGGTCGCGCATGTTGCGCTGCTCCATGAAGCGCAGTATGGCATCGTGGTGCTCCTCAAAGGGTTCCAGCATCTTGCGCTCCTTCATGAGGATGATGTGGTAGCCGAACGGCGACTTCACCACCTCCGACATCTGTCCCGGCTGCAGCTTGAAGGCCACGTCCTCGTACTCCTTCACGAACTGTCCGTGCTGCACGAAGGGCAGCTCGCCGCCCTGGCGTGCCGAGCCGGGGTCCTGCGACAGGCGTGTGGCGAGGTCGGCGAAGTCGGCGCCGCCCTTCAGGGCCTGGTAGATGGAGTCGATGCGCACCTTGGCCTTGTCCCACTCAGCCTGCGGGGCCTGCTGGTCGGCGCGTATGAGGATGTGTGCCGTCTTGATGAGTCCGTCGGGACCAATGCGCTCCACCGTCTGGTCGTAGATCTTGCGGGCCTCGGCCTCCATGTCCTCGTCGGTGACGAGCATGGGCAGCACCTGCTGGTCGCGGTACTGGGCAAACTCCTGCTTGTAGCTGCTGAGCGTGTCGTAGCGGGCGTCGAGGGCGGCAAAGACCTTCAGCTTATAGTTGATGAACAGGTCGACGTATTCTTCGACGCTCTTCTTGTCGATGACGCCTTCCGAGTTGTTCTTGTTGTAGGAGTATTCAAACTCCGAGCGTGGCACGGGCTGGCCGTTGACCACCATGATGACAGGGTCGTCCTGCACCGGCTGCTGCGACCATGTCGCAGCAAAGGGGACAGCAGCCAGGAAAGCTGCCAAAACTACTTTCTTCATGGTCTATAGCTTATTGTTGTTGTTTTAATCGTTAGGACGGCTGTAGTTCGGGGCCTCGCTGGTGATGGTGATGTCGTGGGGGTGGCTCTCCATGACGCCGGCGTTGGTGATGCGTGTGAACTTGGCCTGGTGCAGCTGCTCGATGGTGGCAGCCCCGCAGTAGCCCATGCCCGAGCGCAGTCCGCCTATCATCTGATAGATGACCTCCTGCACGGTTCCCTTGTAGGGCACGCGTCCTGCTATGCCCTCGGGCACCAGCTTCTTCACGTCCTTCGTGTCGGCCTGGAAGTAGCGGTCCTTCGAGCCGCGCTCCATGGCCTCGAGCGAGCCCATGCCGCGGTAGGACTTGAACTTACGTCCGTTGTAGATGATGGTGTCGCCGGGGCTCTCCTCCGTTCCTGCCACGAGCGAGCCCATCATGACGCACGAGCCTCCTGCGGCCAGGGCCTTCACGATGTCGCCCGAGTAGCGCAGTCCGCCGTCGGCGATGAGGGGCACGTCGGTGTCGCGCAGCACGCTGTACACATCGTAGATGGCCGAGAGCTGTGGTACGCCCACGCCTGCCACCACGCGTGTGGTGCAGATGCTGCCCGGTCCTATGCCCACCTTGATGCTGTCGGCGCCGTTCTCAATGAGCATCTTTGCAGCGGCACCGGTGGCGACGTTGCCCACCACGATGTCGATGTTCTTGAACGATGCCTTGGCCTCGCGCAGCTTGTCGATGACGCCCTTCGAGTGTCCGTGGGCGGTGTCGATGACGATGGCGTCGGCCCCGGCGTTGACCAGTGCCTGCATGCGGTCGAGGGTGTCGGTGGTGACGCCCACTCCGGCAGCCACGCGCAGGCGGCCCTTCTCGTCCTTGCAGGCCATGGGCTTGTCCTTGGCCTTGGTGATGTCCTTATAGGTGATGAGCCCCACCAGGTGGTTGTCCTTGTCCACCACGGGCAGCTTCTCAATCTTGTTCTCCTGCAGAATCTGGGCAGCGTCCATCAGGTTCGTCTGTTGGTGCGTGGTGACGAGGTTCTCCTTCGTCATCACCTCCTCTACGGGGCGGTCCAGGCGGCGCTCGAAGCGCAGATCGCGGTTGGTGACGATGCCCACGAGGCGCTTCTCGTCATCGACCACGGGTATGCCTCCGATGTGGTATTCGGCCATGATGTCAAGAGCCTGTGCCACGGTGCTGCCGCGGGGAATGGTGATGGGGTCGTAGATCATGCCGTTCTCAGCACGCTTGACGATGGCCACCTGGCGTGCCTGCTCGTCGATGGGCATGTTCTTGTGGATGACGCCGATGCCTCCCTCGCGGGCGATGGCAATGGCCATCTGGCTCTCGGTGACGGTGTCCATGGCAGCCGTCACAAAGGGCACGTTCAGCTCGATGTGGCGCGAGAAGCGGGTTTTCAACTCTACCGACTTGGGCAGTACTTCCGAGTAAGCGGGAATCAACAGGACGTCGTCGAAGGTCAGGCCGTCCATCACGATTTTGTCTGCAATAAATGAAGCCATAAGAATAAGTACCTTTCTTTTAAATATTGCGTGCAAAGGTACGAATAATATTTGAGATTTGAGGATTGGGATTTGAGATTTATGCTGTGCCTTGGTTTTTTTTAACACAAAGCGGCCTACAATCTCAATTCTCAATCCTCAAATCTCAAATCAGTTAGCCATGTCGCTGATGAACTTGATGCGCACCAGGCGTATCTCGTCCTCGGAGAAGTCGGCCCCGAACTCGCGGTAGGCGGCCTTGAGGTCGTCCTTCTCCTGTTCGGCGAAGTAGTCGCAGATGTCGGCCACGTCCTCCGGGTCCATGATTTCGTTGAGGAAGTAGTCGATGTTGATCTTGTTTCCGCTGTAGAGGACGATGCCCTCCAGCTCGTCGAGCATCTCCTCGAAATCGATGCCCAGTGCGTTGGCGATGTCGTCGAGGGCTATGCGCCGGTCGATGTTCTGCAGTATCTTCAGCTTGCGCATGCTGTCCTTGGCCTTGGTGCGCACGCGCAGGTCGGCCTGCCGCTCTATGTCGTTCTCCTCGCAGTAGCGCTTGATGAGTGCCACGAACTCCTTGGCGTAGGGCTGCCGCGTCTTGCCGTCGCCCACGCCCTGTATGTTCTTCAGCTCCTCCAGGCTGACGGGGTAGTAGGTGGCCATCTGCTCTATCGACACATCCTGGAAGATGACGTATGGCGGCCGCTCGAGCTTCCGCGACCACTTCTTGCGCAGGTCGGTGAGCATGGCCGAGAGCGTGGGGTCGAGTGCGCTGGTGCCGCCCTCGCCGCCGCTGTTGTCATCGTCGTCGTTGAACTCGTGGTCCTCGACGACCATGAACGAGCGAGGGTTCTTGATGAAGCGCTTGCCGGCGCTGGTCACCTTCAGCAGACCGTAGTTCTCCACCTCCTTGCGCAGGTAGCCCATGATGAGTGCCTGGCGTATGACGGGGTTCCATATCTTCGGGTTGTCGTCCTCGCCGGAGCCGAACTCCTCCAGCTCCTCGTGGTGGTGGGCCACTATCTCGTCGGTCTCGCGGCCGGTGATGAAGTCGATGACGTAGTCAGAGCGGAAGTTCTCCTTGATGGCCAGGATGGCCTGCAGCACGGTGACGAGCTGCTGCTGTGCCTCGATCTTCGTGCCGGGGTGCAGGCAGTTGTCGCAGTTGTGGCAGTTGTCCTCCTTGTACTCCTCGCCGAAGTAGTGGAGCAGCATCTTCCGGCGGCAGACGCTGGTCTCGGCGTAGGCCGCCGTCTCCTGCAGCAGCTGCCGCCCTATGTCCTGCTCGGCCACGGGCTTTCCCTCCATGAACTTCTCCAGCTTCTGCAGGTCCTTGTAGCTGTAGAAGGCTATGCAGAGGCCCTCGCCGCCGTCGCGGCCGGCGCGCCCCGTCTCCTGGTAGTAGCCCTCGAGGCTCTTCGGTATGTCGTAGTGTATGACGAAGCGGACATCGGGCTTGTCGATGCCCATGCCGAAGGCGATGGTGGCCACGATGACGTCGATCTTCTCCATCAGGAAGTCGTCCTGCGCCTGTGTGCGCGTGGCGGTGTCCAGTCCGGCGTGGTAGCACTGCGCCTTGATGTCGTTGGCCCGCAGCACGTCGGCCAGGTCCTCGACCTTCTTCCGCGACAGGCAGTAGATGATGCCGCTCTTGCCGGGGTGCTGCTTGATGAAGCGCACGATGTCCTTGTCAATGTCCTTCGTCTTCTGCCGCACCTCGTAGTACAGGTTAGGACGGTTGAAGGACGACTTGAACTCGTGGGCATCGGCAATGCCGAGGCTCTTCTTGATGTCGGTGCGCACCTTGTCGGTGGCGGTGGCGGTGAGGGCTATGACGGGCGCCTTGCCTATCTCGTTGATGATGGGCCTGATGCGGCGGTACTCCGGCCGGAAGTCGTGGCCCCACTCCGAGATGCAGTGCGCCTCGTCGACGGCGTAGAACGATATTTTCACCGTGCGCAGGAACTCTACGTTCTCCTCCTTCGTCAGCGACTCCGGTGCCACGTAGAGCAGCTTGGTGCGCCCGGCGCGGATGTCGTCCTTCACCTGGTCGACAGCCGTCTTGTTCAATGACGAGTTCAGGAAGTGGGCTGTGCCCTCCTGCTCGCTCAGGTGGGCAATGAAGTCCACCTGGTTCTTCATCAGGGCTATGAGCGGCGAGATGACGATGGCCACGCCGTCCATGAGCAGCGACGGCAGCTGGTAGCACAGGCTCTTGCCGCCGCCGGTGGGCATGAGCACAAAGGTGTCGTTTCCGTCAAGGACGTTCTGCACGATGGCTTCCTGGTCGCCCTTGAAGGTGTCGAAGCCGAAGTACTTCTTCAGTGCTTCTGTCAGGTTAGTCTTCTTGGTCATAGGCTTTGCGTTTGCACTTCGCTAATGGTCAATAGTGATATAGTGTGTATGTCTGTAGTTCTTATTCTAAATGCGACTTTCCGAGCTGTTCCTCGATGTAGCTCTTTGTCACTTCAAATTTCTTTACTTTCTGCGACGGCACTTCAAACATGGCGTCCATCATCACGCTCTCCACGATGGAGCGCAGTCCGCGGGCGCCGAGCTTGTACTCCACCGCCTTGTCGACGATGGTCTCCAGGGCCTCTTCGGTGAAGGTGAGCTTCACGCCGTCCATGTCGAACAGCTTCTGATACTGCTTGACGATGGAGTTTTTCGGCTCCACCAGTATGCGTCGCAGGGCCGGGCGGTCCAGCGGGTTCAGGTAGGTGAGGATGGGCAGACGGCCTATGATCTCGGGTATCAGTCCGAAGGACTTCAGGTCCTGCGGCTGCACGTACTTCATTAGGTCGTCTTTGTCAATATTCCTTACATTCTGCACCGAGTTATAGCCCACGGTGTGGGTGTTCATCCGCTGTGCTATCTTGCGCTCAATGCCGTCGAAGGCTCCGCCGCAGATAAAGAGGATGTTACGCGTGTCCACGTGCACGTACTCCTGGTCGGGGTGCTTGCGCCCGCCCTTGGGCGGCACGTTCACCACGGTGCCCTCGAGCAGCTTCAGCAGTCCCTGCTGCACGCCCTCGCCGCTGACGTCGCGGGTGATGGAGGGGTTGTCGGCCTTGCGCGCTATCTTGTCTATCTCGTCAATGAACACGATGCCGCGCTCGGCAGCATCGACCTTGTAGTCGGCCACCTGCAGCAGTCGGGTCAGTATGCTCTCCACGTCCTCGCCCACGTAGCCCGCCTCGGTGAAGACGGTGGCGTCGACGATGGTGAAGGGCACGTCGAGCAGCTTGGCGATGGTTCGCGCCAGCAGTGTCTTGCCTGTGCCGGTAGAGCCTACGAGAATGATGTTCGACTTCTCTATCTCCACGCCGTCGTCGCTCTTCGCCGGCTGCTGCAGCCGCTTGTAGTGGTTGTACACGGCCACCGAGAGGAAGCGCTTGGCCTCCTCCTGGCCTATGACGTACTGGTCCAGGTAGTCCTTGATCTCCTGTGGCTTGGGCACCCGCTTCAGGCTGAACGGTTCCGGCTCCTTTGCCGCAGCACCGGCATAGCCACTCTCCTTCACTATCTGGTAGGCCTGCTGGGCACAGTCCTCGCAGATGTATCCGTTCACACCGGTGATGAGCAGTTTCACCTCGCGCTCCGAGCGCCCGCAGAAATTACACTGTTTCTTCATTTCTTCACCAGCACCTGGTCAATCATTCCGTACTCACGGGCCTCCTCGGCCGTCATCCAGTAGTTGCGGTCGCTGTCGGCCCACACCTTCTCATAGTCGGTGTGCGAGTGCTCGGCAATGATGGTGTACAGTTCCTTCTTGATCTTCTGTATCTCGCGGGCCTCAATCTCTATGTCGCTGGCCTGACCCTGCACGCCGCCCAGTGGCTGGTGGATCATCACGCGGCTGTGGGGCAGAGCCGAGCGCTTGCCCTCAGTGCCGGCCACGAGCAGCACGGCGGCCATCGAGGCGGCCATGCCGGTGCAGATGGTGGCCACGTCGCTCTGTATGAACTGCATGGTGTCGTAGATGCCCAGTCCGGCATAGACGGAGCCGCCGGGGGAGTTGATGTAGACGTTGATGTCCTTGCCCGAGTCGACGCTGTCCAGGTAGAGCAGCTGGGCCTGCAGCACGTTGGCAGTGTAGTCGTTCACCTCGGTGCCCAGGAAGATGATGCGGTCCATCATCAGGCGGCTGAACACGTCGAGCTGCGTCACGTTCAGCTGGCGCTCCTCCAGGATGTAGGGGTTCATATACTGTGCCTGAGCGGCCATCACATCGTCCACCACCTGCCCGTTCAGGCCCAGGTGGCGGGTAGCATATTTGCGGAAATCGTTCATAATTCTGCTGTCGTTTTTCGTTGAAGATACAAAATTAATAAAAAAAGTTCGGAACGCCGAACTTTTTATTGTTTTTTTTCTAAAAAAATCTTTTTTGCCTGCCGTCGGTCAATTCAGCGGGGTAAAAAAGGCGCTCTGCCCACAACTCTGCGAGATGTTGTGCGGCAGCTTCAACACAAGGGGTAAGTCCCGAAGGGACGACAGAATACAGGCAGGGGTGGAGCGAAGCGAGACCCCTGTGCACTGGACGGCGCGCCAAAAACCCCTGCCTGTATTCCTTCGCCCCTTCAGGGCTTGTCCCCCACCGCTTTACAGGAAGAACAACTCACTCGGGGTTGTAGCCGAAGTTGTCGAGCTCCTTCTTCGACGACCGCCAGTCCTTGTCCACCTTGACGAAGACCTCCAGATAGATATGCTTGTCGAAGAACTTCTCCAGGGCCTTGCGGGCCTCGGTCGACACCTTCTTCAGCGCCACGCCCTGGTGTCCGATGATGATGCCCTTCTGCGATTCGCGCTCCACATAGATGACGGCGTTGATGTGTATCTGGCGCTCGTCTTCCTTGAAGCGCTCCACGGCCACCTCCACCGAGTAGGGAATCTCCTTGTCGTAGTAGAGCAGTATCTTCTCGCGGATGATCTCCGAGACGAAGAAGCGGGCCGGCTTGTCCGTCAGCTGGTCCTTGTCGAAGAAGGCCGGGCTCTCAGGCAGCAGCTCCTGTATGCGCCGCAGCAGGATGTCGATGCCGAACTTGTTCTTTGCCGAGATGGGCAGGATCTCGGCGTTGGGCAGCAGCGTGTGCCATTTCTCCACTATCTCCTGCAGTGCTTGTTGTGGGTGAAGCCCTCCACCCAAAGCATCAATCTTGTTGATGAGCAGGATGACGGGAATGGTCATCTTCTGAACCTTCTCCAGGAAGTCCATGTTCTTCTCGGGGTTCTCCACCACGTCGGTCACGTAGAGCAGCACGTCGGCATCCTGCAGGGCGCTCTCGCTGAAGGCCAGCATCGACTCCTGCAGCTTGTAGTTGGGCTTCAGCACGCCGGGGGTGTCGCTGAACACTATCTGCATGTCGGGGGTGTTGACGATGCCCATGATGCGGTGGCGCGTGGTCTGTGCCTTGAAGGTGGCTATCGAGATGCGCTCGCCCACCAGCTGGTTCATGAGCGTCGACTTGCCTACGTTGGGGTTGCCAACGATGTTTACGAATCCGGCCTTATGCCGCTGGTTTTCTTTCATACTCTTCGGTATTTATTAATTTCTGAACTTTCACACCCTTTTATAACAACCACAGATTAAACGGATTACAAGGATTTTGGCTACGCCAGTTTTTTATTGCGCATATTTCGACAGGATTGCACAGATTACGGCGCGTGGTAATCTGCGAAATCATTTTAAAAGCGCCACAAAGCGGCTGGAATCGTTTAAAAATCTGTGACATCTGCGTAATCTGTGGTTGTTATAAAAGAGTGGGAAACTTTAATCGGTTTCTTTGGGGAGTGAAGGGGAGCGAGGGGGGTATCAGAAGTCCAGGCGGTAGAACACGTTGGGCAGCGAGATGCTGCCCTCGTATATAGACACCTGCAGGGTGTTGAAGTCGAAGCACTGCATCGTCTGGGCCTTGGCGTTGAACACGTTCAGCCCCTCGAAGGCGATGGTGTGGCTCACGCGCCGCTTGTTGATCTTGTAGCTCACGGTGAGGTCGACGATGCCCGTGGGGTCGAAGCGCTTCGTGAACTCCTCGCCCCGCTTGTAGAGGGGCTCATCGTCAATGATGCCCGCCGCCAGGTTAGCCTGCATGCGCTCCACGTCGATGGGTGTATAGCGCAGGCCGCCCTGTATGCTGTACTTCGCACTGACGTTCAGCACGTTCTTGCCCAGCATCCACTCCTTGCCGCCCAGCACCTTGAACATGAAGCCGCGGTCGTAGAGCTGGTTGCGCCACACACGGTCCTCGCCCCGGTACTGCGACTTGTAGAGCGACAGGTTGGCCTGGCCGAAGAAGCCCCGGTGCATGTAGTGCTCCAGGGTGATGTCGCCGCCGTAGTTGCGGGTGTTGCCCTTGGCCACCAGGGGCTCGTCGGTGTAGGCAAAGTAGCGGTTGGTGACGCAGTAGTTGCTGCCCGCCGTCCCCACCGGGGTGTCGAAGCCATACTGGTAGTACAGGTTCAGGCGCACGTTCAGGTTGTCGCTTATCTTGTGCATGTAGCTGGCCAGCAGGTGGTGGGCCTTGCTCAGCCCGAGGCCGTCGTTCGTCAGCCGTCCGGCATCGTCGCGGTAGAAGTAGGCATCGAGCTTCTCCACCATCGAGTGCAGGCCGTAGCCCAGCGACAGGCTGTTGCGCCCGTCGGGCTGCCACTTCATGCTCACGCGCGGCTCGGCGGTGAAGTCCTTCGACAGCCCGAAATAGCTGGCGGCGATGCCGGCCGACAGGCTCAGCCGCTCGCTCAGCGTCAGCAGGTTCTGCCAGTAGGCATGGGCCAGGCCCGTGTTGCCCTTCATGTCGGTATAGGTCTGCATGGTCGACGGGTCGTCATACACCTGGTCTACGCTGCGGTAGCCGAGGTTGAAGAAGCGGTGCGAGTATTCGGCGCCCACCTGCGTGAGCCAGTGCGGGGTGACCTGCTTCGACAGCTCGGTGCTCAGCAGCAGGCGGTCCTCGTTCTGCTTCTGGCGGCTGAACAGGTACTGGCGCTCGGGCTCCTCCCAGGCCAGCGGGGTGCTGATGACGCCGTCGGGCGAGCGCTGCAGCCCGAAGTGACGGAGGTCGGCCTTGATGTGCTGCAGGTTATAGGCTGCCGTGGTGCGCCAGGTCCACTTGCTCGGCAGAAGCATCCTGTGGCTCACGCCGGCCAGCAGCTGCTGCATCTTCGCGTCGCGGTTCGAGGCGTCGTAGGCCGAGCTGACCTCGTCGATGTCCAGGCGCTCATCGTGCGTGGCGTCGACCATGCCCAGGCCGAAGAAGGAGAAGGAGCCGGCATGGCGCGTGGGCAGGTTCATCTTCCACGAGAAGTCCTGGAAGCCCAGGTGCACGCCACCGGTGTCGACGAGCTTCAGCTTGTCCACGAGGGCGGTGAACCCATAGCGGTAGTTCACGATGTAGCTCGCAGCGCCGTTCCTGCCCAGCGGGCCCTCGAGGGTCAGCTCCTCAAAGGCCGTGCCCACCTGCAGGATGTTCTCGTGGCGGGCGTTGTTGCCGGGCCGCAGCTTCACGTCGAACACGCCGCTCAGCGCATTGGTGTAGTTGGCGTTGAAGGTCGAGGTGAAGAAGTCGCTGTTGCCGATGACGTTGGCGTTCAGGCCGCTGACGAGGCCGAAGCCCGCGTTCCACAGGTCGTTATAGTGGTTGGGGGTGAACACCTCTACCCCCTCTATGCGGTACTGCATGCGCTCGGGAGCATTGCCGTGCACGGAGAGCCCGCTGCCGTCGGCCTCGCCCGACACTCCGGCAAAGGCCATGACCAGGCGCGCCGGGTCGTTGGCGCCGCCGGCAAAGCGGGTGGCCTCCTCCATGGAGAGCATCACGCCCCCGGTGAGCACCGTGGGGTTCACCGTGCTCTCCTTGTTCACACGCGGCTTCACCACCACCTCGCCCAGCTCGCGGCCTGCCTCGCGCAGCTCAATGTCGAGCACCACCTCCTTCACGCCCGTGACGAGCACCTCCTTGTGGATGCCGGGGTCGTAGCCAACGTACGAGGCCTCGATGGTATAGCGCCCGCCTTGCCGCAGCTCTATGCGGTAGTTGCCGTCCACGTCGGCCACGCCGCCCTCCTGTGTCTCCACCACCCGCACCGTGGCCCCCACGAGGGGCTCGCCGCTGATGGCGTCACGCACCACACCGCGCAGGGTCTCGGCCTGCACGGGGGTCAGGCCGCAAAGGGAAAGGATGGCTGCAACTGTCAGTACGTATAATCTGCTTTTCATATCCACTTTTTTCATCTGCTTCGGGAAGCTGGCTGCAAAGGTAATCATTTTATTTCTTTCCGCCATCGTTTTCAACCGTTTTTCTGCTCGACGATGGCAAAAAACAATGACCGGAAAATGTTGCACTACTTGCACCTGCGTTAACCTTTGTTGAGATTTACCTTGCACCACCGGCCGTTTTTCCAAATGGAGGCCGCGTTTTTTCAAAAGCGGGCCGCTTTTGAAAAAATCCCATATCACTTTTTTTCAAAAGTGGGCCACTTTTTTTTCTGTGTGGCCCACTGGTGAAACAGTATAAATATGCAGTTCCACTCCGTCAGGTGCAAGTAGTGCAAGTAGTGCAAGTAGTGCAACATTATTCCGCGTTAAGCTACGCGCGTGCGCGTATAAAATGGCCGAAGCGTTAATAAGTATTATAAAATGATTATCATAGTATGACATATAATCAAAAGATATCTTATCATGACTATCGAACATAAGGGTATTCAGGCACAATATCAAACAACACAGAATCTCTATCCATAAAAGGTGGATCATATTGACTAATGTATCTTTGAGACTCGCTTATACTCCTTTCAAAACGCTCTCTTTCATTCTCACATTCCAATGATTTCAAATACCATCCGTCCCCAGTATAACGAATGGTTCCGTCACCATGACGACATAACACGTCTCCACCCAAGACTGTAATTCCTAACTGGCGATACAATTCAAGAGCACATAGGGCATCATGCTTGCAGAGACCCTTCAAGATAATCTCAGCGTCTTCAGGTGATCCCTTCGTATTCCTTAAGTCATATCCTTTGTCTCGGAAGAATTCCTTTATTTCATCTTTTATATTCATATTGCAACTACCTGTTATAACGTTGAAAGATTCTATGATTTAATCTCATTGTTTGTTTTTGTTTCTCTATTTCATTCGCTGTTTGTATGCCCGCCAATCTCCTTCTTATATAATTCATATTTCTCCATCAACAGGCTGAAGGGGAGATGGCCGAACACTTCACCTGGTTCAGCCTCGAAATCAATACAACGGTTCATGTAGTTCACCTTCGCTTTTACTTGCTTAACTTTTACACCGAAATGAGTGGAACATATTTCCTTGTATCCGCCCTCAACCTCCTTGAAGATTCGTATTATGGGAGTTATAAAGCCAAAGCCAACCCATTCAACTGCCATGCAGTAAGTCAGGTCATTGACAATGAAAGAATCCACTTCAGTAGGGAAATATTGGCTCTTGCAATACTCTTCCATTGAAGTACAATCAGGGCATGTACGAACAGTGTCTTGATAAGTCCATATCAGCTGCCCCCAGGTCGAATGAGAATCTGTCGCAACAGACATGGCCTGTTGCCTAACGATCGTGCAGGCGTTCTGCAGCAAGAGGGCAAGCAATAATAGTAATACATTTATCGTCTTATTCATAATCTGACTCCTCGTTGATAATAATTGATAATACCCCGCACGAGAGAAGTATTTACCTGATGGTGACACCTAAGTACTCATCTACCACAATGTCCATAACTTTGTCTGATGCACGAAGATCTTTCAGCGTCATGTCTTGCCTGAACACCAGCAGGCTGTCATCACCGCCAGCAAACCATTGATTCATTATC
>OCTX012287907.1_pt1 | contig 12938 bp, 9 predicted proteins | sample 1539691 | NCBI WGS metagenome assembly OCTX01 (sample SAMN02144231, study PRJEB22623) | gut metagenome | biome: sheep rumen | host: Ovis aries | place: New Zealand
GAACAGTAACTTATCACTAAACCAATTAAGTGAGAGGTCTACTCCTAATACGGCAACGACGCGCTGATGGCGGTCGTGGATAGGTACCAGGTATGACACCAATGCCGTCTTCTTGTCAACACCATCAAAGAAGGGACTTCCCCAATAGCAGCTGTCTCTGGAGACAGCCTCCCGGAACCATTTCGCCTGCAGATAGTCGTGGTCTTTGTCGCCGATGGTCTTTGTCTCGATAGTGTCGTTGTCACGACGTACGGCATAGGGGCAGAACCAGTGGCCTTTCTGTGGATAGTAGTCGGCAATGAAGCTGATACCACAACTGCGGATGCGCTTATTTGTACGTACCATGCACTCCATGATGTCATAGAGCTTGTCGGGGTTGTCAAGGTTGTCCTCAATGTAGGGAGCTGTATTGACAGATGCTACAGAAACATCCGACGTGATGCGGCGTACCTCTTCATATCGTCCTTTCAGTAGCTTTTGTCCAAACTCTTCAAAGACCACATAGGATGAGCCGAAAATCATCCAGAAGAGGAGAAACGACGGTATGCCCATGAAGATGAACATGCGCAGCATAATACGGCGTGTCAGCCTCTTGCCAAAGGATTTGGGATAAGGGTTATCGGACTTCTTCCAGAATCTTGATAGCAGGTTTTTAAACATGGTGTCGTGATGTCTTTTTGTTAGGTTAAGTCGTCTTCCATCTCCTCGTCCAAGCGGTTGGCCCACAGGTATTTCTTTGTCTCGCGGGCAGCTACACCACTCAACAGCAGGAGTGCTATCAGGTTAGGAATGGCCATCAGCGCATTCATACAGTCGGCAATGTTCCAAATGATGTCGAGGTTGATGATGCTGCCAAAGAACAGGGCAACGATATAGAGGATGCGGTAGAAACGGTTGATGCGCTGTCCCTCAATGTAGTTGACGGCGCTTTCACCATAGTAGCTCCAGCCCAGAATGGTGCTGAAGGCAAAGGTCAGAATGCCAAAGGTCAGCAGTGGTGCACCGACATAGGGGATCTTAGAGAATGCGACCTTTGTCAAGGCAGCACCATCGGCATAAGAGATGTCTGGATAGGCAATGATACTGCTAACGAGTACCAGTCCTGTCATGGCACAGATGATGACGGTATCCCAGAAGGTTCCTGTGCTGGACACCAACGCCTGGCGCACAGGGTTGCGTGTCTGAGCGGCAGCAGCCACGATTGGTGCAGAACCCATACCACTCTCATTAGAGAACAGACCACGGGCAATACCGTAGCGTGCCGCCATCATCACTGTGGCACCCACAAAGCCGCCACCGGCAGCAGAGGGATTGAAAGCCGCATTGACGATGAGTTGGACAGCGGGCCACACGTAGGCATGGTTGATGCAGAGGATGATGATGCACCCTAAGAGATAAAGTAGGGCCATGAAGGGCACAAGGATGGTGCAAACGCGAGCGATGGCCTTGACACCACCCAAGATGACGGCAGCTGTCAACAGACAAACCACCACTCCGACAATCCACGTAGGTATGCTGAACGTTTCACGAGCCAGCAAGGCAATGCTGTTGGCCTGTACCGTACAGCCGATGCCAAACGATGCCAACGCAGTAAAGACAGCAAAGAGCACCGCCAGCCATTTCATATTCAGACCACGCTCCAAGGCATACATAGGACCTCCATACATCTGTCCGTTTTTCGCCTTGACGCGGTATTTCACGGCCAACAGTCCTTCCGCATACTTCGTTGACATGCCGAAGATACCTGTCAGCCAGCACCACAATACAGCACCAGGGCCTCCCAGTGCTACGGCAGTGGCCACACCCACAATGTTACCTGTGCCGATGGTTGCTGCCAGCGCAGTGGCTAAAGCGCCAAATTGGCTGACATCTCCTTCAGCACCTGGGTCTTTCTTCACCGACAGACGGATGCCTGTCAGCAACTTTCTTTGTGGAAAGCGTAGCCGGAAGGTCAGAAACACATGGGTTCCTAACAACAAGATAATCATCGGCCACCCCCATAGGAAGTTGCTTAACAGTGAGAAAAACGCATTGATGGTCTCCATGCCGTTACCTTAGTATTATGCAAATTTAATAGTACCCTGGATGACCTCTGACGGAGCCTCTGTCTTTTGCTGGGGGTCTTCACCACTGGCCTGCTGGTAGATGCTGTCCAGTATCTCACGGGTACGTTTATAGGTCGGCGTCTGTTCAACGGCAGAGATGACATCGTCGTTGTCCAGGTCCTCAGGGCGGAACAGGAAGATATGCGGACGACGCTTGTAACGCTTGCTGGAGCCGTCGCCACCATAGTAGCGGTTGCGGCGATCCTGGCGCTGTGCCTCCTTCTCCTGTTCGGCAGCAATGCGTGTTGCCTCCTCTTGGGTGTTATGACGCTGGCGGTGGTTGGTCATACCGTCAACGCGGTCGATGCCAAAGCCTGTGGCCAGAATGGTAACCTTTACCTTCTTGCCCAACTCAGGGTCAGTGGCCAAACCCCATTTGATTTCGAAGTCGTTGCCGAACTTACCCATGAAGTCATTGATGTCGTTCATCTCCTCCATCATCAGTGAGTCCTTGCCATCCTTGTTGCCAGCGAAATTGATGCTCAGCAGAATTTTCTTGGAGTTGAAGACGTCGTTCTCGTTGAGCAGCGGTGAGTTCAAGGCGTCTTCGATGGCCTTGCGCACACGGCCTTCACCCTCGCCATAACCTGTAGACATGATGGCTACGCCGCCATCCTTCAGCACGGTCTTTACATCGTTGAAGTCCAAGTTGATGATGCCGTGAACGGTGATGATTTCTGCGATAGACTTGGCAGCCACTGAGAGCGTGTCGTCAGCCTTGCCGAATGCATCGAGTACGGTGAGCTCCGGATAGATCTCGCGTAGACGCTCGTTGTTGATAACCAGTAGGGCGTCGACGTGTTTCGACATCTCTTCGACACCGTCCAGCGCCTGGTCAATCTTGCGGTCACCCTCAAAGCGGAAAGGAATGGTGACGATACCTACCGTCAGAATACCCATCTCCTTTGAGACACGGGCTACTACAGGAGCAGCGCCTGTTCCGGTACCACCACCCATGCCGGCAGTGATGAAGGCCATGCGGGTGCCGTCGTTGAGCACTTTCTTGATATCTTCAATACTCTCTTCTGCAGCGGCACGAGCCTTCTCTGGGCGGTTACCTGCGCCGAGTCCCTCCTTGCCCAGTTGCAAGTGTACGGGTACGGGAGAGTCGTTGAGTGCCTGGTTGTCGGTATTACAGAGCACGAAAGTTACATCGTGGATGCCTTCACGATACATGTGGTTGACAGCATTGCCGCCGCCGCCACCAACACCAATCACCTTAATGATGCTGTTTTCCTTTTCGGGTTCTCCGAAGTCGAGCAATATGTTGTTGTCCATCTTTCTTAAATTTGAAATTAGTAATTAGGAATAAGTAATTATGATTACGCTGCTTCCTGTTTATTCTTCCTCAGGACCAAGAATGGTCTCACCAAGAGTCTTGAGTTTCTTCCATCCCTTGTTCCAGAAACTGTTCTCCTTCCGGATGCGCTCTTCTTCACGAGCCTTGGCCTCAGCCTCCTCACGGGCAATGCGCTCTTCCTCTTCTTTCTTGAGGCGGGCCTCCTCTTCGGCAAGACGCTTCTCCTCAGCCGTACGTACCACACCAGCAGGTGTCTCCGTGGCTTGACGGGCACGGCGCTGTTCGAGGGTGTCGGCAGGTGACTGGCGCTGGTTGGCAAAGAGGTCGCCGTTGGGGTCATACTCATTGCCAGCGCAGTTGATGTCGCCCTTGGCCAACAGTCCCAGCACCGTATTCATCCGTCCGTCACGGGCTGTCACCTCGGGAATCTGTGACGTAATGGTCTGCGTGACAAACTTAGCGATGCGTATCTTGTCAATATGTGTATAGTTCTGGAAGGCCTTCTCGATATCCTTCATGTTTGAGCCACCACCCGTCAAGATGATGCCTCCCAGCAATTTGTCGCAGTATTCCTCAGGGACCTGGCACCACACATTGGCAATGATCTCCTCCAGACGGCCCTCGACAATCTCAATGAACTTACGTGTCTCTACCTGGCGATCCTGGTCGATAGAGTACTTCATGTTATTGTCAATGTCGTTGTTCTCGGTATAGGCAGTGCCGTATTTAATCATCATGTGCTCTGCCACACGGTCTTCCATCTGCAACGAGGCAATGTCTTTGACAATGTTGTTGAAACCAAGGGGAATAACTGCCAGATGGCGCAGGATGTTCTTTGAATAGACACAGACGGTGGTTGTCTCTGCGCCCAGGTCGACAAGTGCACATCCTGAACGGCGCTCGGTCTCTGTCAGCACGCTGTCAGCAAGTGCGAGTGGAGAGAGATACATCTCTGCTACGTTGATCCCTGCATTCTCAAAACACTTGTTGAGGTTCTTGTAGAAGGTCTTACGCTGCAGGATGTTCAAGAAGTTTCCTTCGATGTGCGTACACTGGATACCGACAGGGTCAAGCTGATACTGGGCGTCAACCTTGTATTCCTGTACTGCAGCATCGAGAATTTCCTGGTCAGGATAGTTTACGTTGCGGTTGGCATCCATCAGTTCGATGACCATATCTTGCGTAACAACGGAATCGCTGGGAATATCCTTGGCAATGACGTTGTGAATAGAGCGGATAGACTGACCAGCCACACCTACATAAACTTGTGTGATGGTTGTCTTCAATTGCTTCTCCAGACGACTGACAATGTTTGTCAGACTCTGGGCGGTCTTGTCGATGTTGTAAACCACACCCTTACGGATAAATGACGAAGAATCTTCCTTGACACATGCCAGCACCTGAATGCTGCCGTCGAGGTTCTTCTTACCCGCGATACCGGTCATCTTGGATGATCCCAGTTCGATAGCTACGATAAATTCCTTTGGCATCTCTTACATATTTTAATTCTTATCTTTTCTTGCAAATAATCTGATTGTCGAACTCGACATTGATATAGGAGTACTTGTTCCAGCCAGCCTTTGAAAGACCGTACTTATAGAACTTCTCCAGGCGCGACAGTTTCCGTTCCAGGTTGGTCGGACTGCCCAGATAGACGATGTGGTCGCCTACGCGGGGCACCATTTCTATCGTGCCGTCGGCCAACACGTTGAGCTGCTCAATCTGGGATCCCCACAGAGGCGTGTTCAGCAGATAGCAGCCGATGTTCTTCAGCACCTTTTGGGCATATTTCTGTTGGATGGCACCTGTTGCTACCACCAGGTTGCTGGCAAAATGCGTGTTCGGCATGATGTTGCCATGTTCGTCGACATAGTAGTCGTCACCATTGTCCGCCATGACACGAATGACGGGCAGGCGCTGGTCAATCTTGATGTTGACAAGGCCCGTCTGCGTCTTGTAACACTGGACATCCTTGACGAAAGGATTCTTCTGCAGCTGTTCTTCGATGTTGCGGACGTTCACATGGCTCATCTGGTCACCGATGGGATAGCATCTGGAGCGCTGGAGTAGGGTCTTGATTTCTTCTTGGTTAAGAAAACCCTTTATGGAACCATCCTCTACCTGGATGTTCACCTCACGGCACACATTGTCCGACTCATCAGGGCTATTGAAAGCCGTGACGGCCAGTACTAGGTAGACTGCCAGTGCGATGTCGGCCAGTACGAGAGCTGTAGTCTTCCAGTTAATCGTCACAATGAATATTTTTCTTTAAGTACTCTTGTTATCTCAGGAACCTGATTGTCGAGGTCACCAGCTCCTAAGACGATGAGCACATCGACATCATGCGTTTTAATGAAGGGGATGACCTGGTCCTTTTGGATCATCTGTTTTTCGATGCCAGGACGCAGGTTGTCGTAGATGAGCCCTGAAGTGACACCCTCAATGGGTTGCTCACGAGCAGGATATATCTCGGTGAGGATAACCTCATCGAGCAGACTCAGCGCATCAGCGAAGTCGTGGTAGAAGTCGCGCGTACGGGTATACAGATGAGGCTGGAAGATGGCCGTAATCTTACGGTTCTTATACAGTTCACGAATGCTGCGCGCACTCTGCAGAATCTCCTTCGGATGGTGGGCATAGTCGCTCAGGAACACTAGTTTGTCGGTCTTGATCTTGAAGTCGAAACGACGCTCCACCCCGCTGTAGGTCATCAGACCGATGCGTAGCTCCTCAGCAGTACATCCTGCCAGCTGTGCCATCGCCATTGCTGCGATACCGTTCTCGATATTGATGGGTACGGGCTGTCCCAGTTCGATATTCTTTACCGATTCGATGGGTGAGATGAAGTCGAAGGTGATTTCGCCATTCTCAATGCGGATGTTCTCTGCATGGAAGTCTCCTTCTGTCAGCGCATAGTCGTAGCGGTGCACACCAGCAGGCAGATTCTCCTTCATCTCCAGACCGCGGTGGATGATGAGTGCTCCCTGGGGTTGAATCAGTTCCGTATAATGACGGAAACTCTCCAGATAAGCCTCTTTCGTACCATAGATATCCAGATGGTCAGGGTCTGTAGACGTGATCACCGTCATATAAGGGCTTAACCAGTGGAACGAACGATCGAACTCGTCGGCTTCGATGACAACATAGTCTGAGTCCGAGAGAATGTAGTTTGTGCCATAGTTCTTCGAGATTCCACCGAGGAAGGCGTTACAGTCCAGATGGCTCTGGTGCATGATGTGGGCACACATCGTCGACGTTGTCGTCTTACCATGCGTACCAGCCACACACAGTCCTTTGTGCTCGCGGGTCAGCGTGCCCAGCACCTGTGCACGTTTCTGTATCTCAAAACCGTTCTCACGGAAGTAAACGAGTTCTTTGTGGTCAGCGGGGATGGCAGGGGTATAGATGACTAAACAGCTATCCTTCTTACGGCAGGTATGAGGAATCTCGTCGACATTCTCTTCATAGTGGATGAGCATACCTTCTTTCTCCAACTGGCGCGTCAGTGTGCTGGGAGTCTTGTCGTAACCTGCAACAACCAGACCACGCTTGATGAAGTAACGGGCGATGGCACTCATACCGATGCCACCGGCACCTACAAAATAAACAGCTTTAATATCTTTGATATTCATTACAGTAGCAGAATTTTTCACTTTTCACATTATCCTTTTTACTTCTCCGCCAGTTTGATGACTTCCTTGGCGATGATGTCTGCTGAGTCTGGCAGTGCCATCTTCAGGATATTCTCGCTAAGATTTTTCAGCTTTGCAGCATCCTGTACGGTGTCGATAGCCATGGGCAACAGCAACTTTTCTGCCTCGCGGTCTTTGACATAGAGGGCAGCGTCTTTGTGGACCAGTGCCAGTGCATTCTTCGTCTGGTGATCTTCAGCCACATTGGGTGAAGGAACGAGAATGACTGGAACTCCCAACAGGCAGAACTCACTGATACTGCCTGCTCCGGCACGACTGATGACCAGGTCGGCAGCCTTATAGGCAGCACCCATGTCACTGATGAAGTCGGTGACCACCAGGTTGTCGGGCTTGCCATCCTTTAGACGTTCGGCAATCTCGGCACTATAGTACTTGCCTGTCTGCCAGATGAACTGTACATCGGCATGCTGGCGAACGAGGTCGAGGTGCTGCAACACACTCTCATTGATGGTACGGGCACCCAACGAGCCACCCACCAAAAGAATGGTCTTCTTGTCGGGGTCGAGACCAAAGGTCTTGACAGCCTCTTCACGTGTCAGAGTTGTATCGAGCAACTGCTGGCGTACAGGATTACCTGTCAGCATCAGCTTCTCAGCTGGGAAGAATCGTTCCATACCCTCATATGCCACACATATCTTGGAAGCCTTCTTGGCAAGGGTCTTGTTGGCCAGTCCTGCATAGCTGTTCTGCTCTTGCAGCAGGGTAGGAATGCCCAGTGCATTGGCGGCACCCAGGGCAGCACTGCTGGCATAGCCTCCTACACCGACAGCCACCTGCGGATTAAACTGGCGAAGCAGTTTCTTGGCCATGCGCTTACTGCGCAGATAGTCTATCGCCACCCCGATATTGCCCAACTTCCATAACGGGCGGAGAAAACCACGGATGGGAAGACCTTCGATGTCGTAGCCGGCAGCAGGCACACGCTGCATTTCCATACGACCCTGTGCACCTACAAACAGAATCTTTGCATCAGGGCGCAAAGCCTTGATGGCATTGGCAATAGACACGGCAGGGAAGATGTGACCTCCTGTGCCGCCACCACTGATAATGACTCTTAACTCCTTTTCTTTCATATGCTTTTTCTAACTATTTCTTACTTCTACTACTGCTTCTTCCTTCTTGACCTTTGCCGAACGGCTGACGCTCAAGATGGCACCGATATAGGCACAGTTGATGATGGTTGACGTACCACCTTTAGAGATGAGCGGCAAAGGCTGACCGGTGACAGGTGCCAAACCGACAGCTACCATCATGTTGAACGTGGCCTGTATCACCAATAGCAATCCCAGTCCCATAGCCAGGAATGCAGGGAAGTTGTTCTCACATCTGCTGGCAATACGTGCACACCGATAGAGCAGGAAGATATACAGACTTAAGACCACGAAGGCACCAAGGATGCCAAGCTCTTCGATGATGATGGCATAGATGAAGTCTGAGAAGGCCTGCGACAGGAAGTCACGCTCAGTACTCTTGCCAGGACCCTTACCAATGATACCGCTCGACACGATGGCGATATTGGCATGTGCCACCTGTGCATCCTTGTCAAGGTCATACTCCTGAGGAGAAGGCTTGGGTTTGCCAAACTTCATAATACGACTCTTCCACGTGTCGGCACGATGGAACATCTTCTCGATGGCATTCTTTTTCTTCGGTTGAGTGACGACCTGCTCCGTCTGTGCCAGTTCTGCTTCTTCGTTGCTGTTGTCGTGACCTACAAGCATCACCATACAAAGGACGAAGACCACGAACACGATGATGCCACAAGCCAACTTAGCCAACTGGCGGATGGGCACCAGACCGATAAACATCATCAGGTACACCACGACAAAGAGCATAGCAGCGGTGGACAGGTTCTCCAGACCTATCAGGAAACAGGCCGGTACCGTGATGCGCATAATCCACTTAAAGGTGTTCTTGTCGGCACCGTCCTCACGTTGCATGGCTGCCAACACTTGGGCTACGGCCAGCACGATGGTTCCCTTGGCAATCTCTGAAGGCTGGAAGGTAAAGCCGAACAGACTAATCCAGCGTCCGGCATCACCCACCTTGGTACCTGCAAAGAGTACCCATAGCAGTGTTACGGCGGAGATGAGCATCAGGAATGGTGTCATCAACTTGAAATAACGGCAAGGTATGTTCAAGGTAATGATGGCCACCAGCACACCCATCACAATGGTTCCAGTGTGGTAGACGATGGGGCCGATGTAGTTCTGGCTCTTGTAGGTGAGTCCGCTGGATGCGGAGAACACCTCCACGATGCTCACCATACAGAGAAAGAAGAAGATCATCCAGACGACCTTGTCTCCCTTGAAGAGATTGCCTAATTTCTTGTTCACCGTTTTATTGGACTATTTGACGATTTTACTTTATACTATTGGATGATTTAAAGAGCGCGGACCAGTTCTTTAAACTGTTCACCACGGTCTTCCATATTCTTGAAGAGGTCGAAGCTGGCACAGCAGGGTGACAGCAGCACCGTCATGCCCGGTTCTGCCATCTCGTAACAGGCCTGGACACACTCTTTCATAGAGTGGGTGTCACGTACTGGGATGCCCAGCGCGTCAAAGTTGTCGTGTAACTTCTGGTTGTCTGCACCGAGATACACCAGACCGGCACATTTCTCCTTGACCAGTGGCTTGATGGGGTCGTAGTCGTTACCTTTGTCCTTGCCACCGATGATGAGGATGGTCTTGGTCTTCATCGATTCCAGTGCATACCAGCAGGCATCGACATTGGTAGCCTTGGAGTCGTTGACATACTGTACGCCACGTACGGTGCATACCTTCTCCAGACGGTGTTCTACACCGGGGAAGTTGCTGAGCGACTGGCGAATGACGTCTTTCTTGATACCAGCGATGTTGGTAGCGATACCTGCTGCCAACGAGTTGTAGATATTGTGTTTGCCCGTCAGACTCAGTGCCTCCTGTTCCATATTGAATGGCTCAGGCTGCTCAATGGTGTACTGGCCGGCCTCGATATAACCGATAGAGCCCTTCTCCTTCAGTTCTGAGAAAGGGTACTGGATAGCTTGAATGTCGTACTTCTCCAGCTCACGCTTGATGATGGGGTCATCGTTCCAGTAGATGAAGGCATCCTGAGGCGTCTGGTTCTGGATGATGCGCATCTTGGCATCAACATAGTTCTGCATCTTGAAGTCGTAACGGTCCAGATGGTCAGGTGTGATATTCAGCAAGATAGCAATGTTGGCACGGAAGTCGTACATGTTGTCCAGCTGGAAAGAACTCAACTCAATGACATAGTAGGCATGAGGGTCCTCAGCCACCTGCAGTGCCAGTGAGTTACCGATGTTGCCTGCCAAACCGACGTCATAACCGGCATTCTTGAAGATGTGGTAGATGAGCGACGTGGTGGTAGTCTTACCGTTAGACCCGGTAATACAGATCATCTTAGAATCGGTATAGCGTCCGGCAAACTCAATTTCGCTGATGATGCCAATGCCACGCTCCTTAATCTTTACAATCATCGGGGCAGTATCAGGAATACCAGGGCTCTTGATGATTTCGTCGGCAGAGAGAATCTTCTCCTCGCTATGCTGGCCTTCCTCCCAGGCTATCTGGTGGTCGTCAAGCATCTTCTTATACTTATCGCTAATCTTCGACATGTCACTGACAAACACGTCGAAACCCTCTTTCTTGGCCAGTACGGCAGCTCCTGCTCCGCTTTCGCCAGCTCCTAATATGACAATCTTACTCATCTTACTTTCAATGTTATAATCGTTAATGCTGCTAATATGATGCTGATAATCCAGAAACGGATTGTGATCTTCGACTCATGGAACGGACGGTGCGGCCATCCCTTCAGGATATAAGTGCTGGTGGCATCGAGCTGTGAGTCCAGGCGACGGAAGGTATCGTGGATGGGCGTGGCGCGGAACACACGTACACGCTTGCCCTTTCTCTTCTGCATCTTAAACCACTGAGTCTGGATGATGACACTCAGACTCTCTATGAAGAAGATGCCACACAGGATGGGAAGCATCAGTTCTTTATGGATGATGACGGCACAGACGCCGATGATGCCACCGATGGCCAGTGAACCTGTATCGCCCATGAAGACCTGTGCAGGAAAGGCATTATACCACAGGAAACCAACCATGGCACCCACGAAAGCTGCCAAGAATACTACCAGCTCCTGAGACTGAGGGATATACATGATGTCGAAATAGGCTGCATAGACAATATGCGACGACACATAGGCGAAGATGGCCAGTGCCACACCCACAATGGCCGAGTTACCGGCACACATACCGTCCATGCCATCGTTCAGATTGGCACCGTTAGATACGGCTGTCACCACAAAGATGGTCATAAAGACAAACAATACCCAGCCGGCGGCTACCTTGTACTTGCCACAGAATGACATCACATCTGAATAGTTCAGGTTGTGATTCTTGATGAACGGAATGGTGGTCTTCAGCGACTTGACGGCATTGGGATTGTGTTTGATGACGACCTCCTTATTCTGCTGAGGTACAGACACATTCTCTCGTACCACTGCATCAGGACTCAGCCATAGCGTCAGACCCACGATGAAGCCGATAGACAGCTGACCAATAATCTTGTAGCGACCTTTCAGACCATCTTTGTTCTTACGGAAAATCTTGATATAGTCGTCCATGAAACCCAGGAAACCCAGCCATACCGTGGTGCCTATCATCAGCAAAAGGTAGATGTTGCGCATACGGCCCAGCAGGATAACGGGTACCAGGATGGCCACGATGATGATGATGCCGCCCATAGTAGGAACCCCTTTCTTCTCTATGCCAAACGGGTCAATACTGGGGTCACGTGCTGTCTCTGAAATGTTGCGGCGCTTCATCCATTTGATGAAGTACTCGCCAAACCATGCCGATATCAAGAGTGACATGATAAGGGCTAACAGAGCGCGGAACGAGATGTACGACCAGATGTGAGAACCTGGGATGTTGAACTGTTCAAGGAATCTGAAGATGTAATATAGCATGTTCTTTTGTTTTTTATATCGTTATAACGTCATGACGTCATTTTGAGATTCCGAAGATTTCCCTTACTACCTCACGGTCGTCGAAGTGGTGCTTGACGCCCTTGATTTCCTGATAGTCCTCATGACCCTTGCCGGCAATGAGAATGACGTCGCCCTTCTCGGCCATCATGCATGCGGTGCGAATGGCTTCTTTACGGTCTACGATGCTGACGACTTTCTTCATCTGCTTCTGGTCGAGACCTGCCAGCATGTCGTTGATGATGTCCTGAGGTTCTTCAAAACGAGGATTGTCGGACGTGATGATGACACGGTCGCTCTGTTTGACAGCTTCCTGAGCCATCAGCGGACGCTTACCTTTATCGCGGTTGCCACCAGCACCACATACGGTGATGATCTTTCCCTGTTTGCCTTCCATGACTTCGTGGATGGCATTGAGCACGTTCTCCAAAGCGTCAGGGGTATGGGCATAATCCACAATGGCGGTGACTCCTTCTTCCGAACGGATGGGCTCCAGTCTACCAGCCACGCTCTTCAGTGTGCTGAGTACCACGAGGATGTCTTCCGGTTTCTTGCCCAGCATGATGGCAGCACCATAGACTGCCAACAGGTTGGAAACGTTGAACTTACCAATAAACTGTACGCCAACCTCCTGGCCGTTGATTTCCAGGTACATACCCTCGAAATGACATTCGATGATGCGAGCGCGGAAGTCGGCCATGCGCTGCACGGAGTAGGTCTTTACCTGTGCCTTGCAGTTTTGCACCATCACGCTGCCGTTTTTGTCGTCGCCATTGGTAATGGCAAAAGCATCCTTTGGCAATCCGTCGAAGAAAGCCT
>OCTX012256762.1_pt1 | contig 12936 bp, 10 predicted proteins | sample 1539691 | NCBI WGS metagenome assembly OCTX01 (sample SAMN02144231, study PRJEB22623) | gut metagenome | biome: sheep rumen | host: Ovis aries | place: New Zealand
AGTTGGTGTTTTTAACGGTGAGGGTCCACCTGTTCCCATTCCGAACACAGAAGTTAAGCTCACCAGTGCCGAAAATACTTGTCTGGCGACGGACCGGGAAGATAGGTCAATGCCAACACAAGCCCTGCTCGAAAGAGCAGGGCTTGATTTTTTTCATAGAAAAACTCTCCGGAAGATTTTCTCCCGGAGAGTTTTGTCTTATTCGACCTTCAGCACCGTCAAATCTCCGTTCTCTACACGAAACTTCACGTTGTAACCCGCAAAATCCATGCCGTAGACGCGTGCCGGATCGTCCTGATAGCGCGGGCGGGGATCGTTTTCCAGCACGCCGCGCAGGGCCTCGAGCTTCTCCGCGGGGAAGGCCGCCTCGGCTTCCGGCCGGAAATGCACCCGTAGGCGAGCGCCTGCGTCCGGAGCAAAGCCGCTTGTTGCCTGAGGCTTGCAGTCGGCGTAGGGAATATAGGGTTTGATGTCGTAGATCGGGGTACCATTCATCAGATCGGCACCTGACACGCACAGCACCGAACCCAGTTCCGGGTCTTTTTCCACGGCGACAAGCCGCACACAGCTCAAGCCCAGAGGGTTCGGCCGGAAGGGCGAGCGCGTGGCAAAGACGCCGACACGCTCGTTGCCGCCCAGGCGGGGCGGCCGCACGGTGGGCGACCAGGTCTCACGGACAGCTTCGGAAAACTGCCAGATGAGCCACAGATGGGAAAAGCCTTCGATCCCGCGCAGCGCTTCGGGATTGCGGAAGTCCGGTTCAAAAACAATCCGGCCCTGAAGCTCCTCCACAACGCCGGCCTGGCGCGGGATGCCGAACTTGGTGGGAAAATCCGTTTCGATGCGGGCGATGACCCGCAGTTCCTGCAGCGCGCCGCTCATGCAGCTGTCACCGCGAGCATGGCGACGCCGTTGGAGAGCATGTGCAGGAAAATGCTTCCCCAGATCGAGTCGGTGCGCTCGTAGGCGTAGGCCAGCGCAAAGGCCGAGGGCAGGTATTCCAGGATAAAGATCAGCTGCGTGAGATCATAAATCGCTCCCTGCCAGACATGGTAGAGACCGAAAAGAAGCATGCTGACCGCGTAGGCCAATACGCGGCTTTTCCGGCGGAGCAGGCCGAAGATTCCGGCGCGGAAGAGACATTCCTCCACAATGGGCGCGAGGAAGACCGCCATGGCGGCTGTCGGCCCGATGCTTGACTTCGCCATCTCGATCACGGCCTCGTTGTTGTCGTTGTCGCCGGTGACGGACAGAGCGTCTATGATCACGGCGACGACAATCTCCCCGAAACGGGCCAGAAAGTAACAGGCAAAGAGCGTGAAGAGCGTGCGGAAGGGGTGCTCGCAGATCGGGTCGAAATCCCGGCGGAAAAAGCGGCGGAGGATCAGCAGCATATAGAGCGTGCCGATGGCGTAGACGAGCAGATTCGCCATGAGGTCGTCGTACATCCCCAGGGCGACCGGAATGCTGAGCAGAATGGGCAGCACCAGGAGATGAACGGGCAGCCAGATCAGCACACCGATGGCCTGCTTCTTGCTCAGACGGCTGGACATTTCGTACATCATGACTTAAGCCCTCGCTTTCTGCTGCAGCTCATAGAGCAGATTCAGCGCCTCAATGGGCGACAGACTGTTGATATCGGTTTTCAGCAGCGCTTTGCGCACCTCGTCGGTGCCCACGTCGGCGAGGCTGATCTGATCGGAGGGCCGGACGGCCTGGGTCTGCGGCGCGGCGCCGGCCTGGCTGAGCTCCTTCAGATAGCCCTTGGCCTTGCCGATCACGTTGTCCGGCAGCCCCGCGAGCTTGGCGACCTCGATGCCGTAGCTCTCGTCGGCGGCGCCAGGCATGATTTTGCGCAGGAAAACCAGCGTGCCGCCCTGTTTTTTGGCGGTGATGTTGTAGTTGCGCACACCGGGCAGCTGCCCCTCAAGCACCGACAGCTCGTGATAGTGCGTGGCGAACATTGTCTTCGCGCCGAGGCGGCGCTTGTCGGCGCAGTGCTCCAGCACGGCGCGCGCAATGGCCATGCCGTCATAGGTGGAGGTGCCGCGGCCGATCTCGTCAAGAATCAGCAGCGAGGCGGCGGTGGCGTGCTTGAGGATGTTCGCCATCTCGTTCATCTCCACCATGAAGGTGGACTGGCCGGAGGCCAGGTCGTCGGAGGCGCCGATGCGGGTGAAAACCCGGTCGACGATGCCGATGGTTGCGCTTTTGGCCGGCACGAAAGAGCCGATCTGCGCCATCAGCACGATCAGCGCGGTCTGGCGCATGTAGGTGGATTTGCCGGCCATGTTCGGGCCGGTGACGATGGCGACGCGGTTGTCGTGATCGTCGAGCAGCGTGTCGTTTGGCACGAAGAGCACGTCACGCAGGGTCTGCTCCACCACGGGGTGGCGGCCCTCGACGATCTGCAGCTGGCGGGAGGTGTCGACCTCGGGCATGGTGTAGTTGTTGCGCACGGCGGTCTCGGCCAGAGCACAGAGCACGTCGAGGCGTGCCACGGCCTCGGCGGTGGCCTGAATCCGCGTGACCTGCGCAGCGACGTAGTCACGCAGCTCGCAGAAGACCTGGTATTCCAGCTCGTTAATGCGCTCGCGGGCGGTGAGGAGGCTGTTTTCCAGCTCCTTGAGCTCCTGCGTGAAATAACGCTCGTTGGAGACAAGGGTCTGCTTGCGGATGTAGTCGGCGGGGACGTTTTCGAGCCCCGCGGAACGCGGAATATCAATATAATAACCGAAAACTTTGTTGTAGCCGACCTTCAGCTTTTTGATGCCGGTGCGCTCGCGCTCGCGCGCCTCCAGCTCCTGGATAAGCCGGGAGCCGTTGTCGCGAAGCTCGCGCAGCCGGTCAAGCTCCGGCACGAAGCCCGTGCGGAGGATGCCGCCCTCGCGCACCGAGAAGGGGGGATCGTCGGCCAGGGCGACATCGATTTTCGTAAACACATCCTTCAGCTCGTCCATGGCGCAAATACTGCCGAGCTCGGCCGAGCGGAACACGGAAAGCTGCTCCTTCAGCTTCGGCAGCGCCGCGCAGCAGCTGCACAGCGCGCGGAGATCGCGCCCGCCGGCGGTGCCGTAGACCGCCTTGCCCACCAGGCGCTGCATATCGGACACGCCGCGCAGAATGAGCATCAGCTCGCCCCGGCAAACGTTGTCCTGCACCAGCTCCTGTACCGCGGCCAGGCGGCGGCGGATCGCCACGGCCGACAGCAGCGGCCGCTCGATCCAGGCGCGCAGCAGGCGGCTGCCCATCGGGGTCTTGGTCTTGTCCAGCACCCAGAGGAGGCTCCCGCGTTTTTCGCCGCTGCGCAGCGATTCCGTCAGCTCCAGACTGCGGCGCGTGGCCCAGTCGAGCTCCATATAGCGGCCGCCGGCGAAGAGGTCGAGGCGGTTGATGTGGCTGAGGTCAAATTTCTGCGTCTCGACGAGGTAGTTGAGCAGCGCGCCGACCGCGCAGACGGCGGCGGGGTCCTCGCCGAGGCCGCTCTCGTCAATATCGGCATAGCCGAACTGGCGGCACAGCAGCACCGAGCAAGGCAAATAATCAAACTGCATCCCGCTGATTTCGGGCATTGCGCTCAGGCGCTGGGCCAGAAAATCCCGCAGCTCGGGACAGGCGTCGGCGCCCGGGGAGAGCAGCACCTCGCGCGGGGCAAAGCGGCCCAGCTCGTTGAGCACGTGGCTGAGCGCGTCCTCCCGAAAGCCGGCGCAGCAGAATTCGCCGGTGCTGAGGTCGCAGAAGGCGACGCCGCCGTCGGCGCGGCCGAGATAGACCGAGGCGATATAGTTGGAGCGGTTTTCCTCCAGCATTGAGCTTTCGGTCACGGTGCCCGGGGTGATGATGCGGATCACGTCGCGGCTGACGAGGCCCTTGGCGAGGGCCGGGTCCTCGGTCTGTTCGCAGATGGCGACCTTGTAGCCCTTGGCGATGAGGCGGGCGATATAGGTTTCGGCGCTGTGATAGGGCACGCCGCACATCGGGGTGCGCGCGTCGGGATCCTCCACGTTGCGGTCACGGGTTGTCAGGGCCAGATCCAGCTCCCGGGAGGCGATTTTGGCGTCGTCGTCGAACATCTCGTAAAAATCGCCCAGGCGGAAGAACAGCAGGCAATCCTGATGCTGCTGCTTGATCTCCAGATACTGCCGCTTCATCGGCGTTAACTCGGCCATCTTTTTGTCTCCGTTTCTCTAATAGCTATTTTATTTCCCCGTACAGTGCCCAGGTGTTGCTGGCGGTGATCGTCACGTCGGCGAAGCTGCCGATCAGCGCCGGGTCGCCCTTCAGGTGCACGAGTCGTCCGCCGTCGGTGCGGGAGGAGAGGTTATATTCCTCGCGGCCCGTCTCGCCGTCGATCAGCACACGGAGGGTTTTGCCCTCGTATTCCCTGTGCTTTTCGCCGGAGATGCGGTTGGCCAGTTCTGTCAGTGCGTCAAAGTGGCGCTGCTTGTCCTCGCGGGTGTAGGGGTCGGGCATCGAGGCCGCCGGCGTGCCGACGCGCTTGGAGTAGATGAAGGTGAACATCGCGTCAAATCGCACGGCCTCGCAGAGCTTCAGCGTGTCGGCAAATTCCTCCTCGGTCTCGCCGGGAAAGCCCACGATGATGTCCGTGGTCAGCACGAGGTCGGGCATATACTGCCGCGCCAGCGCTACCTGGGACAGATACTTTGCGCTGTCATAGCTGCGGTTCATGATTTTCAGAATGCGATCGTTGCCGGACTGCACGGGCAGATGCAGCTGATGGCAGCATTTTTCGCATTCCGCCATGGTCCGGAACAGCTTTTCCGTCGCGTCCTTGGGGTGGCTCGTCATAAAGCGAATGCGGAAATCGCCCGGAATGTCGTTGATCCTGCGGATAAGGTCGGCAAAATCCACGCCGGCGTCCAGGTCCTTGCCGTAGGAATTTACATTCTGCCCCAGCAGCGTGATGTCCTTGTAGCCCGCGGCGACGAGCTCGCGCGCCTCGGCGAGGATGTCCTCCGGCAGACGCGAGCGCTCTCGTCCGCGCACATAGGGCACGATGCAGTAGGTGCAGAAGTTGTTGCAGCCATACATGATACTCAGCCAGGCCTTGACCTTGCCGTCGCGCCGCAGGGGGATGCCCTCGGCCACGGCGCCGTCGCTCTTTTCGGTGGCGAACACGCGCTTATGCCGGGTCTGCACGCGATCAAGCAGCTCCGGGAAGCGCCAGAGCTCGTGCGGGCCGAAGACCAGGTCGACCACCGGGTAGGACTTCTTGATCTTCTCGGCCATGTGCGGCTGCTGCACCATGCAGCCGCAGACCGCCACGATCTGGCCGGGGCGGGCCTTCTTCGCGTGGTTGAGAGCGCCGACGTTGCCAAGCACGCGCATCTCGGCGTGCTCGCGCACGGCGCAGGTATTCACGACGATCACGTCGGCCTGAAACTCGTCCTGCGTAAAGCCGTAGCCCATTTCCGCCAGATACCCGCGCAGCTTTTCGCTGTCGGCCTCGTTCTGCTGGCAGCCGTAGGTATCCACCAGCGCGAGCGGGCGCTGCCCGTCGGCGGTGACGCGCTCAAAAATCCGCGCGCAGATTTCCTCCTGCCGCCGGATCTCCTCGATAGCAATGATCTGTCGTTCTCTCATGGCATTTTCCTCAAAGGCAAAATATTTTACATTATATTTTAGCATAAAACGGCTGGAACTTTCAACTGAATTCATGTATAATTACCTGTCAGGAAGTGATAGAATGCCGATGATTCATATTTTAGACCCGCACGTGGCCGATCTGATCGCCGCGGGCGAGGTGGTCGAGCGGCCTGCCTCCGTCGTCAAGGAACTGATGGAGAACGCCTTTGACGCCGGCGCGAAGAACCTCACCGTGGAGCTGCGCGGCGGCGGAGCTACCTTTCTCCGCGTGACCGACGACGGCTGCGGCATGTCGCCGGAGGACGCGGGCGTGGCCTTTCTGCGCCATGCCACCAGCAAGCTGCGCGACGAGCACGGGCTGGAGAGCATTGCGACGATGGGCTTTCGCGGCGAGGCGCTGGCGGCGATCTCCGCCGTGTCGCGCGTGGAGCTGACGACCCGCCGCCGCGGCGACGATGCCGGCACCCGCGTGCTGCTGGTGGCTGGAGACATCCGCGATATGCTGCCCGCCGGCTGCCCGGAGGGCACAACGATGATCGTGCGAGACCTGTTTTACAATACCCCGGCGCGCCTGAAATTTCTGAAATCCGACCGCAGCGAGGCCGCGGCCTGCGTTTTGACAGCGCTGCGCTGCGCCCTGGGCCGCCCGGAGGTCTCGGTGCGCTGTCTGCGCGACGGGCAGGAGGAGTTTTTCTCCCCCGGCGACGGGCGGATCGAGTCCTGCGTCTACGCCCTGCTCGGGCGGGAGGCGGCTTCGAATCTGCTGCTGTGCAGCGGCGAAAACGGCGGCGTGAAGGTCACGGGCTATGCCTCCTCGCCCTCCGCCGGACGCGGCAACCGCCGCGAGCAGTATTTCTACTGCAACGGCCGCTTCATCAAGTCGGCGCTGCTGCAGGCGGCGCTCGAGCAGGCCTATAAGAACACACTGCTCACCGGGCGCTACCCCTCGTGTGTGCTGTATCTGGACATGAGCTGCGCCGCGGTGGACGTGAACGTGCACCCGGCCAAGACCGAGGTCAAGTTTTCCGACGAGAAAAAGGTGTTCGACGCGGTGTACTACGCCGTGCTCTCCGCCCTGGCGGGCGAGGGGCGCAGCGCGGCGGTCGAGCCCTCGGCCGGCACGCGCAAAATGGCCGAGCCGAAGCCGGATTTCTACCGCAGCATGTCCGCCGCGGACTTCCGCGCAAGCGGCTATACCGTGAAGTCGGCGCCTCCCGCTCCCGATCCGGCGGCTCCGGCAATCCGTCCGGCAGCGCCGGTTCCGGCGCCCTCCTGGCCGCGTCCGACGGCGCTGCGGGAGGGGGATGCGGAGGATCAGCTGCGGCTCGACCTGCCGATTCGCCCCGCAAGGGAGGAAAAAACGCCGGAAGCCCTTGAAAACACAGGCTTTTCCGCCCCTGCGGGAAGCAAGATTGTGGAAAAACCTGTTCAAAATGTTGAAAAGTTAAGCGTGCCTGACCACAAGATCGTGGGGGAGGCCATGAAGACCTACATCATCGTCGAGCTCGGCGAGGAGCTGCTGCTGATCGACAAGCACGCCGCCCACGAGCGCATGAACTTCGACCGCCTGCGCGCGCAGGAGCGCCACATCATGGCGCAGAGCCTGCTCGTGCCGGTGACCGTCCGTCCGGCGGCGGAGGACGCGGAGCTCATCGAGCAAAACGGCGAGCTGCTTTCAGAGCTCGGCTTCGAGATCGAGCCCTTCGGCGAGCGGGATTACATCGTGCGCGCGGTGCCCGCCGATATGGACGCGGGAGAGGTCGGCCCTGCGCTGGAGGAGATCTGCGAGAAGCTGCGCCGCGGCAGGAGCCTGGGCGAGCAGCAGGTCTGGGATGAAATTCTGCACACGGTGGCCTGCAAGGCCGCCATCAAGGCCGGCTGGGACACAACGGAAGCGGAGCGCGAGCGCATTGTGGAGGAGGTCCTCTCCGGGCGCGTCAAATACTGCCCCCACGGACGGCCGGTGGTCGTCACGCTCAGCCGGAAGGATCTGGACAAGATGTTCAAGAGGATCGTATGAGTCAGGGAAAGATACTGGTCGTCTGCGGGCCGACGGCAACGGGAAAAACCCGCCTCGGCATCGAGCTTGCCCGCGCTTATGACGGAGAGATCGTCTCGGCCGACTCCATGCAGATCTACCGCCGCATGGACATCGGCACCGCCAAGGCCACGGCCGCCGAGCGCGCTGCCGTGCCGCACCATATGCTGGACGTGGCCGAGCCGGAGGAGAACTGGTCGGTCGCGCGCTATGTGGCGGAGGCCTCCCGCTGCTGCGACGACATTCTCGCGCGCGGAAAGCTGCCGATCCTGGTCGGCGGCACCGGGCTTTATATCGACTCGCTGATCGCCGGGCGGGTTTTTGCCGCAAATGACGGCGACGAGAAGCTGCGTGAGCAGCTCAACAATGAGTATGACAGCCTCGGCCCGGAGGCGATGTGGGAAAAGCTGCGGGCGGTCGATCCCGCGCGCGCCAAAAAACTCGCGCCGAGCGACCGGCGGCGCATCGTGCGCGCGCTGGAGGTCTGGATGCTGACGGGGCAGACCATCACTGAGCACGACGTGCAGACGCGCCGTCTGCCGCCCCGCTACGAGGCCGCGCGGATCGTACTGAGCTATGCCGACCGCGCCGCGCTCTATGCCCGGATCGACCGGCGTGTGGAGGAAATGGCGGCGCAGGGACTGTTTGAAGAAGTGGAAGGGCTCCTGGCCTCCGGCGTCCCGGCCGACTGCACGGCCATGCAGGCCATTGGCTACAAGGAGGCGGCGCAGGCGCTGCGCGGCGAGATCAGCCGGGGTGAGGCAATCGCGCTCATCCAGCAGGCGAGCCGGCGCTACGCCAAGCGGCAGCTGACCTGGTTTCGCCGCGCCGCGGATGCGCTCTGGATCGAATGGGAGGGCACGCCCGATTTTGCCGCCGCCATGGAGACAATTCGGAATGCGGAGTTCGGAATTCGGAATTAGAATTCGACCGAAACTGCGTTATGCTTCATTGTATGATAGCCGTATCTGCCTGAGGCAGAAAAGCTACATACAAAGGAGCAGAAAAATATGCAGAAGACACAGAATCTCCAGGATCTATTTCTCAACCAGGCCCGGCGCGACCGTTCCCAGATTACGATGTTTCTGATGAACGGCTTTCAGCTGCACGGGATCGTGCGCGGCTTTGACAATTTTACCGTGGTGCTCGAGAGCGACGGAAAGCAGCAGCTGATCTATAAGCACGCCATTTCTACCGTCGTCCCGCCGAAGCCGATTCCGCTGGACGCGGAAGAATAACAATTGCAGCCGCCGGCCAAAAACGGCCGGCGGCGAAAGAGAAAGAAGGATGGCAATGTCGATTTCGGAAAACGTGGCAAGAATCCGCCGTGAGATCGCGGCGGCCGCCCGCGCGGCCGGGCGGGAGCCCGGCGAGATTACGCTGGTGGCGGCCAGCAAAATGAACGACGCACAGCGCGTGCGGGAGGCCATCGCCGCCGGCGTGGACGTCTGCGGGGAAAACCGCGTGCAGGAAATGCTGGAAAAGCAGGCGCAGGGCGCCTATGAGGGCGCGCCGCTGCATTTTATCGGCCACTTGCAGAAGAACAAGGTCAAGCAGGTGGTGGGCCTGGCGAGCCTGATCCACGGGGTGGACAGCCTGGCGCTGCTGGAGGTGATCGACCGCTGCGCCGAAAAGCGCGGCCTGACGCAGGACGTGCTGCTGGAGGTCAATATCGGCGCCGAGGCGAGCAAGTCCGGCTTTGCGCCGGAGGAGATTCCGGAAGCGCTTTCCTCTGCTGCCGCATTTTCCCACATCCGCGTGCGCGGCCTGATGTGTATCCCGCCGGCGGGCCGCAGCGAGGAAGAAAATCGACTTAATTTTACAAAAATGAACAAGCTTTTTGTTGACAATAGCGGAAAAAAATACGATAATGTATCTATGGATTTTCTGTCCATGGGCATGAGCGCCGATTTTGCCTGCGCCATTGCCTGCGGCGCCAATATGGTCCGCGTCGGCTCGGCCATCTTCGGCCTGCGGCCGTATCAAATCCCAGAGACTTAAACGGAGGCAACGCCATGGGTTTCATGGACGAACTCAAAAAACTGACCCAGCCTTACGACGACGATAACGACTATTTCGACGGCGCGGATGTGGCCCGCAAAAACGAGCCGGTCGTGACGCCTGCGCAAATGGCTTTTGAAGATACCTTTGCGGCCGAGGCCGAGGAAGAACCCGAACCTGCCCGCCAGCCGGAGCAGCCCCGCCGCGGCGGATTTCTCGAATCGCTCGGTCTGGGGAAGAAAGAGGCCGCCCCGCAGACCGCTGCCAGGCCCCGCCCCGCGGTGCAGCGGCCGATCCGCCCGATGAGAGAGCGCACCGTTAATTTCGGCGGCAGCGACACGCAGGTGATCCTCTTCAACCCCAAAAGCTTTGAGGAAGCCGGCGACCTCGTCGGTTATCTGCAGGCAGGCCGCTCGCTGGTGATGACGCTGGAGGGACAGCCGACCGACCGGGCCCGCCGCCTGCTGGACTTCATCTCCGGCATCACCTTCGCCATGGACGGCAAGGTCACGCCGGTCGCCGGAAAAACCTATTTTATTACCCCGCAGAATGTGGACCTCGTCGCGCCCCAGGGCGAGCAGCCCGAGAGCGACGGCCAGTATTTCTGATAGAGCGCTAAAGAGACAGAGTAATTTGGAAAGGTGGATAAAACTATGATTACCGCTCAGGATATTCGCGAAAAGACTTTTGAAAAGTCCCAGCGCAGCGGCTACAACATGGAGGCCGTCGACGATTTCCTGGATGAGCTGGCCAACGAGACCGAGCTTGTTCAGCAGGAGAATGCGAAGCTCAAGAGCAAGATGAAGTTTCTCGTGGACAAGGTTGACGAACTGCGTGCCAACGAAGAGGCTGCCCAGCGTGCTCTGCTCTCCGCCCAGAAGCTGGCCATCCAGATCGAGAGCGACGCCCGCACCCGCGCCGCGGCAATGATCGCCGATGCGGAAAAGCAGGTGCAGGCCAAGATCGGCGCAATCGCCCAGTCCACGAAGGACGAGGAGGCCCGCCTGGCCGCCGCGAAGAACGCCACGGCGAAGTATGTCGAGGCCGCGAAGGACGCCTTCAACCGCCAGCTCCGCGCACTCGAGAACGTGAGCCACGGCTTTATGCCCGAGCAGCCCGCCGCGCCCGCGCCGGCTCCCGCCTCCGTTCCGGTGGAGGACACCGTGCGCAGCATCGAGGACACCGTTTCCCGTCTGCAGTCCGAGAACAGCGTCAAGATGGACCTGGATCTGGACCTCGGCGAGAAGAAGGAAAGCAAGCCGCTCGACAGCACCCAGACCTTTAACCTGTAAGACAGCGTGATCTCCCGCCCCGGGACGGCGGGGGAGCGACGCAGTCATCGTTCCCAAAGGCGTAAGATACGCATTTTCCGGGGCGGGCGCGAAGGCGCGCGCCCCGTTCTTGAGTTTTTTCCCCGGCAATACGAAGCAATCAGGAGTAATAAGAACATGGCCAAAGACTATAACGCAACACTGAACCTGCCGAAGACCGAGTTCCCGATGCGGGCGGGCCTGCCCAAGCGCGAGCCCGATATGCTCAAAGCCTGGCAGGAGCAGGATATCTACCACGAGCTGCTGAAGAAAAACGAGGGAAAGCCCCGCTTTTCCCTGCATGACGGCCCTCCCTTTTCCAACGGCAACATCCACATGGGGCACGCACTGAACAAGTCCATCAAGGACTTCATCGTTCGCTCCTATGCTATGCGGGGCTATTACACGCCCTATATTCCCGGCTGGGATAACCACGGCATGCCGATTGAGAGCGCCATCATCAAGGAGCAGAAGCTCAACCACAAGGCCATGAGCGTCTCCGACTTCCGCACCGCCTGCCACGATTACGCCGAAAAGTATGTGCAGAAGCAGAAGGAAGGCTTTATGCGCCTGGGCGTCATCGGTGACTGGGAGCACCCTTACCGCACGATGGACAAGGGCTTTGAGGCCGAGGAAGTGCGCGTGTTCGGCAAAATGTACCGCGGCGGCCACATCTACAAGGGCTTCAAGCCCGTGTACTGGTGCGCCAAGGACGAAACCGCGCTGGCCGAGGCGGAGATTGAGTATCAGGACGATCCCTGCACCACGGTTTACGTGAAATTCCCGATGGAGGACGACCTCGGCAAGCTGAGCCACCTGGATCGCAGCCGCCTCTCCTTCGTCATCTGGACCACCACGATCTGGACCCTGCCCGGCAACCTCGGCATCGCGCTCAACCCCGACGAGGAATACGCCGTGCTGCGTGCCGACAGCGGCGAGATGTTCATTATGGCCCTCGCGCTGAGCGAAAAGGTCATGAAGCTCGGCGGCTATGAGCACTATGAGGTGGTCGAGAAGCACCCCGGCGCCTTCTTTGAAAACATGCTGGCCCGGCACCCCTTCCTGCCCAAAACCTCCCGTCTGCTGCTGGCCGACTACGTCACGATGGACAGCGGCACCGGCTGCGTCCACACGGCGCCCGGCTTCGGTGCGGACGACTTTGCCACCTGCTCGCGCTACGGCATCGAGATGGTCGTGCCCGTGGACGATCAGGGCCGCCATACGGCATACGCCGGCAAGTACGCCGGCCTCAAAACCGAGGAGTCCAACCCCGTCATCCTCGCCGACATGAAGGAGAGCGGCGCGCTCTTTGCCTCCGAGCAGATCGTGCACAGCTATCCGCACTGCTGGCGCTGCAAGAGCCCCATCATCTTCCGCGCCACGCCTCAGTGGTTCTGCTCGGTCGATTCCTTTAAGGACGACGCGATCAAGGCCTGTGAGGACGTCCGCTGGCTGCCCGCCTGGGGCAAGGACCGCATGGCTGCAATGATCCGCGAGCGCAGCGACTGGTGCATTTCCCGCCAGCGCCGCTGGGGTCTGCCGATCCCGGTGTTCTACTGCGCCGATTGCAAGCAGGCCGTCTGCACCGAGGAGAGCATCGAGTCCGTCGCCGGCATTTTTGAGCGTGAGGGCAGCAATGCCTGGTTCGAACGCGAGGCGGAAGCGCTGCTGCCGGAGGGCTTCCGCTGCCCGCACTGCGGCGGCCGGCACTTCACCAAAGAGACCAACACGCTGGACGGCTGGTTTGACTCCGGCTCCACCCACTATGCCGCCATGAAGCGCGATCAGGGCTTCTGGCCCGCCGATATGTATATGGAAGGCGGCGACCAGTACCGCGGCTGGTTCCAGTCTTCGCTGCTGACGGCGGTTGGCGCGATGGGCCAGGGCGCGCCCTACCGCGAATGCCTCACCCACGGCTGGACCGTGGACGGCGAGGGCAAGGCCATGCACAAGTCCCTCGGCAACGGCGTCGATCCGGCC
>OCTX012236080.1_pt1 | contig 12934 bp, 11 predicted proteins | sample 1539691 | NCBI WGS metagenome assembly OCTX01 (sample SAMN02144231, study PRJEB22623) | gut metagenome | biome: sheep rumen | host: Ovis aries | place: New Zealand
ATCACGAAGGCCGCCCAGACGGTTCTCTACTACGGGGGCAAGGTGAGCGGCGTCTCGGCCATCTTCTCGGCTGTCAACAGCATTGACGGTTATCCGATCTTCTCGCTCTTTAAGACCAGCGATCTGCCGGATTATCATGTCTACAAACATAAAGACTGCCCGCTCTGCAAGGCCGGCGTGAAAGTCGACGCGATCGTGAGCGGCAAGGGTTACTCCAGAATCAGATAACAGGACAAAGAGATGGATATATACGGAACATTGGGACCTTCCTGCGCGGACGAAGAGATGCTCGCGCAGATGTTTTCATGCGGTATGACCGGCATCAGGCTGAATCTCTCGCACACATCTCTCGACGAGGCCGCGGAGACGATCGGCATGCTGCACGACGCAGCAGCGAAAGCCGGCGTGAAACCGCAGCTTCTTATCGACATGCAGGGACCTGAAGTCAGGGTCGGCCGCCTGCCGGCCCCGATCTGGCTTGAGAAGGACGGCAGGGCGTATTTTGTGACGCGGCCGGAGAGAAACGGCATCCTGATCTCGAAGGAAGTCTTCCAGTCCATTGAGGAGGGGCAGGAACTGCTCCTGGACGACGGAAAACTGCTCGTAAGGGCGGTCAATGTCGATCAGGACCGCATCGAAGCCCGCGTCCTCCGGGGAGGCATCCTCGCAGGGCGCAAAAGCCTTGCGATCGCCGGCAGATCCGTGAGCCTGCCCGCGATGACGGCGGACGACCGGGAAAACATACAGAAGGCAAAGAAATACGGGGTGACCGCCGTGATGCAGCCCTTTGTGAGAAACAGGGAGGACCTCATGGCGGTGCGTACCGCCCTCGATGAAGCCGGGAGCCCCGATATCCGCCTCTTTGCCAAGATCGAAAATATGGACGGTGTCCGCGACATCGACGAGCTGATCCCGGCGGCGGATGAGATCGTGATCGCGAGGGGAGACCTCGGCAATGCGGTGCCGCTGCCGACGCTTCCGGCAGTCCAGAAACGCCTGGCGAAGAAGTGCCGTGAGGCCGGCAAGCCCTTCATGGTGGTCACCCAGATGCTGGCCTCGATGGAGAAGAATCCGGTGCCGACCAGGGCTGAAGTGAGCGATATATTCAACGCGGTGCTCGACGGGGCCGCCTCCGTGATGGTCACGGGGGAGACCGCGGCAGGCCGCTACCCGGCGGAGACCATAAAGTACCTTGCCGGGACGGTCAGGGCGGCGGAACAATACATGAAAGAGACAAAAGATACGTGACATGCTGAAGGTTGCCATCGCAGAAGACGAGGAAAAGTACATAGAGGAGATCACCGGGTACCTTGAGCGGTATGCTAAGGAGAGCGGGGAGGAGATTCGGACGTTCATTTTCCGGGACGGGAGAGAACTCATAGACCGCTATGAGCCGAAGTACGACATCATCCTCCTCGACATTGAGATGCCCCGGATGAACGGGATGGAGGCTGCGAGGAGCATCCGCAAAACCGACAGGGATGTGGTGCTCATCTTCATCACGAACCTCGCCAACTACGCGATCCACGGGTACGAAGTTGGAGCGCTCGATTTCATCACGAAGCCGCTTTCATGGTATACATTTTCCCTGCGGTTCCGGAGGGCGGCCGAGCGCGCCGCGATGCACCGGGACGAGGAGATCCTCCTTGCCGTGCACGAGGGTGTCGAGAAGATCTCCGTGCGGGACATCTACTATGTGGAGGTCCAGAACCGCTTCCTCATCTACCACACGACACGGGGGAACCTCGAGCTTCGGGGAACCATGAAGAGTGCGGAGGAGCAGCTTCTTCCGCATCATTTTGCAAAATGCAACCACTGGTACATCGTGAACCTCATGCATGTAAAGCGGATCACGAAGGATACGGTCCTGGTCGGAAACGACGAGATCGAGGTGAGCCGAAGGGCCAGAAACGGGTTCCTTGCGGCCCTCACAGCCTACATGGGAGGCGGCATCAATGGGTAGAGCAGTGTTCGGCGCAGCTGTGATGGCGGCTGCGTTTTTCATTTTCTTAAAACCGGTAGGGAGATTTGAGGATAAACGAACGGTCGGGATCGCAGGGGTTCTTCTGGCCGCGGCAGGTGTTTCCGGCTACTGGCTTACTCATCAGAGGACCCTCTACGGCGCTTTCATCATGCCGGGACTCCTGCTTCTTCGGGCAATCATCGTGCGGAGCCTTTCGAGGGAGGGATGGAGAGAGGCCTTCTACATCAGCATCTGGTCGGGGATGATCTCGGGCATCATCTACCAGGCGGCCGGGTGGCTCACGGGGGATCTCACGAAGCTGTTTCTCCCCGAGGGCATGGCGATCTTTCTCGCGGCGGTTCTCGCGGTCGTCTTTCTTGCGCTGATCGTGCAGGTGTTTCTCGCGGATACGATGCCGGAGGACGGGCATTACCATATCGGGCCCAGGCAGATTGCGCTGGCCTTAGTGGAGTATATGCTCTTCGGGGTTCTGCTTGTGGGGAGCGGCCTGTCCACGATGACGGATGCCCGGCTTCTCATGATGATCACGCTCTTCACCGGAGAGGTCATGCTGCTTGTGATCCTGTATCTCGAGTACACGATGTTCAGAAACAGTGCGATGCAGAAGGAGATCACCACGATGAACCTGCTCTGGCACGAGCAGAAGGCCCAGTATGAGCTCGCAAAGGAGAACATCGAGCTCATCAACCACAAGTGCCATGATCTAAAGCACCAGATCCGGGCGCTGCGCGGGGAGAACGGGCGGATCTCCGACCCGAAATACCTCGATGAGATCGCCTCCTCCATCAACATCTATGAGTCAATCGTGAAGACCGGGTCGGATGTCCTCGACACGATCCTCACGGAGAAGAGCCTTTTCTGCCGGGAGAAGGAGATCAAGATCAACTGCGTCGCGGACGGGGCCCAGCTCGCCTTTATGGATCCGGTCGACCTCTACTCAGTTTTCGGGAATGCGATCGACAACGCGATCGAGGAGGTCCTGAAATTTGAGGAGAAGGAGAAGCGGCAGATCGATGTTGTCATTTTCCGAAAGGAGGCCCTGATCTCGGCGGAGATCGTGAACCCGGTTCATGACCTCCCGGAGTTTTCGGGCGGGCTGCCCCTCACGACCAAAGGGGACAACGGCTACCACGGGTTTGGCGTGAAGAGCATCAAGAGCACGATCGAGAAGTACGGCGGGTTTGTCGTCATCGACACGAGCGGTGGGTGCTTTGCGCTCAAGATGCTGCTGCCGGCGGGGGAGTGAAGCCTTGCATTCTTCCCCCTGTCAATCGTCCTTAAGCTGTTTTTCCTTATATTTCTTCAGGGCGTCGTTATAGGAATCCGCCTGTTTCTGCATTCTTTTCACAAGAAACCCCCAGATAAAAAGCACCGTCAGAAAAGATATCAAAACGAGCATGGCAAAAAGAAAGACAGCCATGCTTTTTGATATGCCCTCATATAACGGGTGCAGGAGATTATGCAGGCCGATGTGATAACTTAAGATAGAGGAGGCTGCGGCAGCCGGGATGAATCCTATAAACAGTCGTATTTTCTGGTTCATCTTTAAAGTAAGAATGTCAGAATAGAGAACAAATCTGGACAAAGTGAACATTACCGTTGTCAGGTATATGGAAATAAAGTCAACCGCACTGAGTACCGGTGTCGTGATATTGGGTGAAAGAACCATATAGCCGACAAAAACAGTAAACATGACTCCGAGAATCGCAAAAAAGGAGACTGTATATTCTTTTATAAAACCTCGTTTCATACCGGGTTCCTCCTGTCTTTTATTGAACGTTTTACTCACTTACGATATGCCCAGCTCTTTTTTTATACTCGGAGCGTACTGTCTCGATGCGATGATACGCTCTCCGTTATCCAGAGTCAGCAGCAGACGGCTGCCGATCTCCGGCTGGATCGAGCTTACCTTTAACAGATTGACGATGATCTGCTTTGACGCCTGAATGAACGTCATTCCCCGCAGGGTCTCAGCCATTTCGTACAGCCGTTTATCGGTCTCGTAGATATTGTGCTCCGTATAGATGAATACCTTTCGGTTAACAGCTTCAATATAGAGAATGCCGTGAACCGGGATGATCCGGGTTCCGGCATCATTGCGCCCGACCACCCGCCGGTCAAATCCGAGCAGCCAGGAGCGAATGGTCCTTACCTCCCTGCTTTCCGATGGATATCGCAGGTGAACCTCGATCTCCGTTAATTCCGGGTTTAGTTCCGATATCAGTTTCATGCATGCGCCTCCGGATATGTTTTGAGTTAGGTAAAAAATGTCGGTATCTCAAAGATATTGCTTCAATAAGTCTTCCTGCGCCTTATTTACAGTGCCTGTGATTGTGTCAGAGGTTGAAAAGAATTCGTATTCCGTGAGTTCGCAAAAATCATAGTCCCTGTAATTCATGCTCAGCGTCGGTGTGTCCGTATGCCTTATTTTAACATATCCGAAATAATCTGATTTCAAAATATAACTCTGCCTGCTCTGATAATCGTTCAGGGGTGACGCGTCCATAAAAATCAAATAATTACTGCCCGGATACATCAGGTTTAACGTATTGAAATACTCGATACGGCCTTCAACGGGAAGAAAGCCGAAATATGTGTAAACATACACTGTTTGTCCGACTCTAAGCGTTTCATCTCCCCTGAGCAACTCCTTGACGACGACTTCCTGCCCTATGCTGCCGGCTGTCTGGTGTATATTTCCGGTCGCGGAAACGACGGCTATGCAGGAGGCGGAAGCCACTCCGCAGGGATCGTTTTCATCTGACGATTCGAAGCGCATTCCGGATTCATCCTCTTTTCCCCATGCATAGTTCAGTGTGATCTTCTTCGTTCTGAGATCCTCGACCCTTTTAAGCCTGGATATTCCGCTGTCCGGCAGATTCAGGCGAAACGCGGCACCGCAGAGAATCATGGACAGAAGCATAATCATGCATACGACTGCTGTAAAAACTCTTGGCGGTCTCATCATCTATTTTTCCTCACGCATTCGGACAACTCCGGAATCAACTTCATAAACCGTTTCGCATAATTCGGAAATATCCCGGTCTATATGGCTTGCCAGCAATACGAGCGCGCCTCTTTCAGCCTCTTCACGTATAATGCGGCGCGTAAGATCAACGCCGCTTTGATCAATGGAATTGGTCGGCTCGTCGAGAAAAAGGAAATCCGGTTTTTCCATGACAGCCTGGGCAAGGGCAAGTCTCTGTCTCATGCCAAGAGAATATTTTTTGATCGGAAGCCGGTTTTCGGGGTCAAGGCCCACTCGCTTAAGCGCCGCATCGATCTCATCGGGAGAAATGCGATGCGTCAGGGAACTCAGGCAGTACAGGTTTTCCCTTCCCGTCATGTAAGGCCACAGGTTTGCATTTTCGATGATCACACCGATCTTTAAATCACCGATGCATCTGTGAACATTTTTTCCGTTCAGCAGAACCGTGCCTCTTGTCGGCTTTACGAGTCCGCTCAAAATTCGAAACAACATGGTTTTGCCGGAACCGTTTTCCCCGCAAAAGCCGTAAACCTTTCCCCCGTGAAGTTCCAGAGTCACATGCTTCAGAATTGTCTTTGAAGCGATCGTCTTTGAGACATCCCTGACAAGTAACGTGTTATCCATAAGCCTGCCTCCTAAAACAAATCAATTCTGCTCATATATATGGCTGATCCTGCCGTCAGGGCAGCCGTATACAAAAAGCCCGTCATAATCTTCAGGCAGACGAAGGGTTTCATTTTCATGATACACCTGTTAAAGCAGAGCGGATTTAGAAGAATGTTTGCCGGAAGATCAAAAAGTATGATGGCCGCACATTCGAGGATCAGGACCAGAGCGAATGATGAGAGCAGCCCGATCGTCTCGCCGTACCTGACGGCAATCCAGTTGCATACAAGGCAGATATCGAGAACGGTCGGAGCGAACAGGAGTCCGATTAACACGAGTTCCGATACGAATTCTTTATCTACACTCCATCGGACGGTCATCCTTAATGCAATCATCGTTTTTGCAAGTAGCATCCACAAAATCCAGAGAGAAGATAGAGCGAGAAGGGTTAATGTTCTTCTGACAGCCCGTTTCCATCTGCAGGGAATCCTTGTAAAAATGTACGGCTTCGCATCTCCGAATTCTTTTGAAATGTAGTCTCCGAACAGCAGACAGAACAGGAAGACAGAGCCCAGGCAGTCGAAGGACAGTATGACCGAATGAAGATTTCCCTTTGACATGCTTCCGAAAAAGAGGGACCAAAGACGTTCCGCGGAAAAAGATGTTTGGGGTTCCGGGAAGAAAATATCCGATAACGACAGGACGCCGATATATGGGAAAATATACAATGTTTTTATAAGATCACGTCTCAGAGAGTTCATCCTATCCCCCTTTTTAAAGCCTTTCGCACATGTATTATTTACAGATCCTGTTTGATCCCATAGGCGGTAAATCCCATAATCGCGGCAGCGATCACGCATGTAAACATAAGGAACATACGGCAGTCCTGACCATGGAACAAGGTGGGTGTGATATAGTCCATTATCTTGAAATTTTTGTAACCGGCATTCCCTGACAGGGCTGAATTAAAGATATAGGCATCAAATGTGTCAGTTATGCGGAACAACAAAAACAATGGTATGAAGAGAAGGATTTTCTTTCTTCTGAACATGAAGGACATACTCATAATTAATGCCCCGAGCAAACCGGTAAATGCAGAGAAAAAAACAAGGAATACAAAATTGTATAAAAACGGACAGAAGAGCAGGAGTCTCAACAGGGGCGTCACGGTGTGATCCGTGCGATAGAGCAGATTCATTCCCAAAAGCTGTCTGTAATAGTTGCCCATCTGGTATTCTCCGTACCAGGTATTGGCATTGTGTGGGAAAAAGAGATTGCAGAACAGTAAATTTATAAGGAAAGGGACAAACATCACGAGTGCGGTACCGATAAAGCAGGCAGCGACCTTGGATATGCAGTAATCCTTCCGTGAAGTGCGGCTCAGGTATGCGGGCAGCAGGCGGTTTTCAAAATCATCGACATACGACGTGGCAGAGGGCAGAACTGCCAGAAACGGGTAAATATAATAGAAAAACAGCCACAATCTGTTTGTCTGTGAGAAACAGACCATCTGGTTGGCGTCCTTGATCAAAGAGAGGTCAATTCCCCGACAATCGGAAAGGCACAGGCAAAAGGATATGCAGGCAAACGCGGCCGTAAAAAAGGCAGCACAGACATAGTCCTTCCTGATAAACATGGCTTTCAGCTGAACGCGGAGTGAGCGGATCATGTGCGCCTCCTGTCTGAAAAAGAATATTTGCGAACATCTGTCTCAACAATAGCTTTACCTTATTTCGGAACTCACTTCAAGGGAGTGCGTTGTATCCTGCAAATTAACACACATGAGCTGCAGGGCACGTCAGTCTCGGGACATCTTTCAGGAACCGCCCCGCAATTTTTTGCCACTTATGCCCAAAAAATGACCACAAAGGTAAAACCCATTGAATCATTATTCAAATCTTTTAAAATAGAGCCAACAAGATTTGAACTGACTGAAAGGAGGCGCAAATGAGAAAGGAAATTCTTCTGATGAAGAACTGGACCTTCACGATGCCGGGAAAAGCGGCGGAGAGCGTTGATCTCCCCCACACCTGGAACGCGCTGGACGGCCAGGACGGCGGAAATGACTACCTCCGCACCGCCTGCACCTACAGCACCGTGTTCCCGGCACCGGAGACGGACAGTTCTGAAAGAGTCTTTCTGGTCTTCGACGGCGTGAACGCATCCGCGGCGGTCACCCTGAACGGGAAAGAGGTCATAAAGCACGACGGCGGCTACTCGACCTTCCGGGCGGACGTGACAGAGCTTCTCGCATCGGAAAATGAACTCACCGTCGTCGTCGACAACACCGTAAACGACAGGGTTTATCCGCAGAAGGCCGACTTCACGTTCTACGGCGGTATCTACCGCGACGTGAAGCTGCTGATCGTAAAGAAGGATCACTTTGAGCTGACCCACTTCGGAGGTCCGGGCATCCGGGTGACCCCGAAGGCAAACGGAAAGGGCGCGAAGGTAACGGTCGACACCTGGCACATCGGGGAGGGCACCGTCGAAGTGTCGATCCTGGATGCGGACGGTGAGGAGGTCTTTACGGGCAGCGCGGAGAGCGAAAAGGGCCACGGAGAGTCCACCCACGCAAAGATCACCGTGAACCTTGCGGAAGCTCACCGCTGGGACGGCCTTGCGGATCCCTACCTCTACACCGCGAAGGCGGTACTGGTGAAGGACGGGGAGGCTTCGGACATCGTCGAGACGAAATTCGGCGTGAGAGAGTTTAAGTTCGATGCAAAGCAGGGCTTTTTCCTGAACGGCCGCTCCTATCCGCTCCACGGCGTATCCCGCCATCAGGACCGGAAGGGCCTCGGCAACGCGATCACGAAGGAGATGCACGACGAGGACATGGCCCTGATCCGCGAAGTCGGAGCCAACACGATCCGGCTCGCCCACTACCAGCACGACCAGTACTTCTACGATCTCTGCGACAAGTACGGAATGGTTGTCTGGGCGGAGATCCCCTACATCAGCGAGCACATGCCGAATGGCCGCGAGAACACGAAGAGCCAGATGAAAGAGCTCATCATCCAGAACTACAATCATCCGTCGATCGTCTGCTGGGGCATCTCGAACGAGATCACGATCTCGACGAAGGACCATGCGGACATGATGGACAACCACAAGATGCTGAACGACATGATCCACAAAATGGATCCGACGAGGCTTACGACGCTTGCGTGCTACGCGATGTGCAACCCGTTCGATTCGGTTGTCCACAAGGTGAGCGACCTTGTCGGCTACAACCTCTACCTTGGCTGGTACGTGCCGTTCCCGTGGCTGAACGACCTCTTCCTCGGATTTTTCCACAGAATGTGGCCGAAGAGAAGGCTCTGCTACAGTGAGTACGGGGCCGAGGGCATGCCGAACCTGCACGCGAGGAAGCCGAGAAGAGGCGACCAGACGGAAGACTACCAGGCCATCTACCACGAGTACATGCTTAAGTGCTTCAAGCGGCATCCGTGGATGTGGGGCACCTACGTCTGGAACATGTTCGACTTCGCGGCGGACGCCCGCGACCAGGGCGGAGAGCCCGGCATGAATCACAAGGGCCTCATCACATTTGACCGCAAGACGAAGAAGGACAGCTTCTACCTCTACAAGGCCTACTGGACGAAGGAGCCGCTCGTCTACATCGCAGGCCGCCGGAGAAGCGACCGCGAGGAGGAGGAGACGGAGATCAAGGTCTACTCGAACGAGAGCGAGGTCAGCCTCTATGCGGACGGGAAGCTTCTCGGGGTGCAGAGGGGAGAGAAGGTTTTCATTTTCAAAGTGAAGCTCACGGGCACCATGCACATCAAAGCTGTCACGGAGCACGCGGAAGATGAGGCCGTCTTCACGAAGGTCGCAGCTCCGAACCCGGACTACAAGTTAAAGAAGTCCAGGGGCAAGAGCGCCAACTGGGTATGATAACCGGGAAACCGGCATGAAGGAGAAAGGAGATACAAAAATGGCAAAGAAACCGAAAGTTGCTCTGTGGGGAGTCCTTACCGGCGTCACCGCAGCGCTCACAGTCGCGTCTGTCGTCGGCAACACGATCGCCAACCAGTACGCAACCACCATCAACGTCGCACTCGAGACCTCCTATTCCAAGGTCGTCGGATTCGATGAGAACGCGATCTATTTCGCAAGTGATTTTGAAAATGAAGACGCCCGCTGGGATTATGAGAAAGAGCTCTGCGCCCAGGTTGAGGCAGAGGGCGCCGCTCTTCTCAAAAATGACAACGCAGCACTTCCGCTCGCGGGCGGCGCAAAGGTTTCCCTCTTCGCGAGGGGCAGCGTCGACCTCATGTACGGCGGCACAGGCTCCGGCTCGGTCGACACGAGCGCGGCTCCGACCCTGAAGGACGCGCTGACCGGGGAGGGCATCGAGATCAACCAGACTCTCTGGGACTGGTACGTATCCACGGCTGACAAGTACGGCCGCAAGACGCCGGCTTCGATCTCCGACCAGCTGGCCGCCAACACCCAGTATGCGGTAAATGAAGCCCCGTGGTCCGAGGTCGAGGGCGCAAACGGCGCCACCTTCGCGGACTACGGCGACGCAGCCATCGTGGTCCTTTCCCGCTCCGGCGGTGAGGGCGCGGACCTCCCGGACGGCGACACGAGCGTCTCGCTCATGACCAACGCCAACGTCGGCGGCCTTGGAGCGGACGGCAACAAGGAGCAGGTTGAAGTCTCCGAGCAGAACGTCTTCTACGGCGTGGGTCTCGAGGGCGACGGTGACTACCTCCACCTCTCCAAAGAGGAGCAGGACATGCTTGCGGGCCTTAAAGCTCTCAAGGATGCCGGCACCTTCAAGAAGATCGTCGTTCTTCTGAATACCTCGAACGCGATCGAGCTTGATTTCCTGAACCCGGAGATCTGCGGTGTTGACTACGGCATCGACTCCTGTATGTGGATCGGCGACGTAGGCCAGACCGGCGCGCTCGGCGTAGGCCGCCTCCTCTCCGGCAAGGTTGCTCCGTCCGGATCCCTTGTGGATACCTACTGGTACGAGAACATGGCCAACCCGGCCGTCGTGAACTTCTACACGGTTCCGTACGCGGATTACGACAAGTATGAGCTCGCTCTCGAGGGCGCTGACGTTCAGGGCATGTACAGCGTCTACCAGGAGGGCATCTACCTCGGCTACCGCTACGCGGAGACCCGCTACGAGGATGTGGTCATGGGCACTGCCAAGGCCGGCGATTTCGACTATGCGAAGACGGTCGCCTACCCGTTCGGCTACGGCATGAGCTACACGACCTTTGAACTTGACAACTTTAAACTCGCACAGGGTACCGACAGCTTCACGGTCTCGGTCGACGTGACCAACACCGGCGATGTGGCAGCCAAGAAGACGGTCCAGGCTTATTTCCAGAGCCCGTACACCGACTATGACAAGGCCAACAACGTTGAGAAGGCTTCCGTCGAGCTTTGCGGCTTCGCAAAGACCGCTGTCCTTGAGCCGGGCGCTAAGGAGACCGTCACGATCGAGATCCCGAAGACCGAACTCCGCGCTTACGACGCTTACGGCGCCGAAGGCTACATCCTGGATGCCGGCGACTACTACTTCACCGTCGCTAACGGCTCCCACGAGGCTGTGAACAACATCCTGGCTGCGAAGGGCTACACGACCGCAAACGGCATGACCGAAGAAGGAAATGCAGACCTCGTCGATACCTTCACACAGGATAAACTTGACACCGAGATCTTCCGCAAATCTGCGGCGACAGGCGCCGAGATCACGAACCTCTTCGACGAGTCCGACCCGAACAGAAGCTCGCTTCAGCCGGGCAATGTCACATTCCTGACCCGCTCCGACTGGGAAGGCACCTTCCCGACAGCCCGTCAGACCCTGACCGCCAACGATGCAATCGCTGCAGCGCTTGCTTTCAAGCAGTATGACGCCTCCGCCCATGCGGATACACCGATGCCGACTCTGGCTTCCGGCGGCAAGATGTCCATCTCCGAGATGATCGGCGCTGACTATGACGATGAGAGATGGGAGACCCTTCTTGACCAGCTGACCTTTGACGAGATGGTCACAACGATCACTCTGGGCTTCCACAACACCGCAGCCTGCGAGTCCGTCTCCAAGGCCGCAACCAAGGACGAGAACGGCCCGCAGGGTCTGACCGCTTCCCTTACCGGCGGCAAGTCCGCGATGTGCTACACCTCCGAGGACGTCATGGCGGCGACCATGAACGTCGAGCTCATGGAAGATGTCGGCCGCTGCATCGGCAACGACTGCCTCGACATGGGTTACTCCGGCCTCTACGGCCCGGGCATCAACATGCACAGAACCGCTTACTCCGGACGTAACTTCGAGTACTATTCGGAAGACCCGTTCGTCGCAGGCACGATCTGCACGGCTGAGACAAAGGGCATCCAGTCCAAGGGCGTCTATGTGTACCTGAAGCATGTGGCTCTCAATGATTCCGAGTCCTCGAGACGCGGCGTCAACACCTGGCTCACCGAGCAGACCGCCCGCGAACTCTACCTCGAGGTTGCCGACAAGGCGATCATCAACGGCGGCGCATGGTGCGTCATGTCCGGCTTCAACCGCTGGGGCACCCAGTGGTGCGGTGAAAATTACAACCTGCAGACTGCTTACCTCCGCGGCGAGTGCGGCATGCGCGGCATGTCCATCACGGACTTCTCCGGTCTCTCCAACTACATGGATGTCGCGGACGGCCTGATCGGCGGTTCCGATATCTGGGACAGCCCGATGCCGATGATCCACACCGCGGCAGCCGGCCAGATGGCAGGCGACCCGTACATGGTCACCGAGATGCGTGAAGCCATGCACAACATCCTCTACACGGTCGTCAACTCCAACGCGATGAACGGCTGGACCTCCGAAACCCACATTGCTCCGAACACTCCGTGGTGGCAGCTTGCGATCTACGGCGTGATCGCCCTCTTCGGTGTCCTGACCGTCCTCTCGGCCGTCATGCTCGCCAAGAACATCAAGCTTAAGAAGGCACAGAAATAAGGCACGAAACAGTTCCCGCCCCGTCAAGGGGCGGGAATTCAAAAAAGGAGTCTCCTATGGCAAATGAAAACAACACGGCCGGCTTAAACCGTGCGAAACCTTATCAGCTCATGCTGTTTCCCTTAAACAACGGTGCCACGAACGTCTACTTCGTCCTTGTCTTATCCTACATCGCGACGTTCGGCTCCAACGTCCTGGCCCTCGGCGTCATCTTCGCGTCCCTCATGGTCACGGTCATGCGTCTCTTCGACGCGGTGACGGACCCGATCATCGGCGCTCTCATGGACCGGACCAGCACCCGCTTCGGAAAATTCAGACCGTTCATGGTCATCGGCAACCTCGTCATGGCGGCCTCCGTCATGGCGCTCTACGTCCTGACGCCGCT
>OCTX012259752.1_pt1 | contig 12933 bp, 10 predicted proteins | sample 1539691 | NCBI WGS metagenome assembly OCTX01 (sample SAMN02144231, study PRJEB22623) | gut metagenome | biome: sheep rumen | host: Ovis aries | place: New Zealand
CGCTGACATTTCCCCCGCCGGGGGAATCTTCCCCTCGCGCTCCCCCGCGTCTCTATCACGGTTCCATTTAAGGGTTCTTTGACAGTCTCAAAGAAGGAAAAAGCGGTGCTTTTTCCTTCTTTTATTCTGAAAACACTGAATCACGCTGTGGGGTCGTTGACCGCGCCGAGGAAGAGAACGCTGTCGCGCCCGGTCACGGCGAAGAGGAAGGGTCGGTCACAGACGAAGTCGATCTCCTCGGGCTTTTCAAAATCCGCCGGTGCTTCAGCCGGTGCCTCGATAACGGTGAAGGCCGCGCCCTCGCAGCCGTCCTCGTCAATCTTGACGCGCGCGGCGTGCTGCACTTTCGAAACCTTCATCCGCGCATCGGTCAGCGGAGAGAAATCGGAAAGCGCGGCGTCAAACATGTCCGTCACGCCCAGCGCCTGCAGCGCGTCGATCAGCGACAGGTCGCCAGAGACGTCGAATTTTGGCAGCGAGAGATGCACGCGGTATTCTTTTTTGTCCGCCCAATCGCCGCCAGCTGCAAGCAATGCCGCGGCCTCGCCGCTGTCGATCAGCGCCTGGAGCGAGCTGTCCTCGTCCGGCAGCAGCAGCCACATGCCCGCCCCGCCCTGCATCGGAAGCCAGATTGCGCCGAAGTGCTCGCCGCGATAATAGTCCATCGTCAGCGTCTGCCGCATGAACTCGGCCTCTCTGTCGCCTCTCACAGCGTGGAAGGGCTGTCTCTGCGTCATGGAGTCAAAAAAGTGGTCGCTCCACGTCCCTTTAAAGTACAGCGTCGTCACCAGTGCGAGCATGGTGTCGGCGTCCAGGTGCAGCTGCCCGGTCTGCTGCTCCAGCAGATGCTTCGTTTGCTCGTTGATCCAGTCGTGCAGCGCCCGGTCGGCGCTCTCCGAGCCCATCGGAACAGAAAAGGCCGCGGCGAAGTAGTCCTCCGCCAAGCGCTGCAGCGCCCCCTGCTTATAGCTCCCGCCGTCGCGCAGCCAGACGGAAGCGGCGGGCAGGACGGTGAGCCAGTCCTCGTCGCTCCAGCTTGCCGCAAAGAGCCCTTTTGCTTCTTTGCGCAGGCTCTCGATGTCATCGCTGCCCAGCAGCTCCATCAGCTGAGCGCGGCTCTCGCCGTCGCTGAGCTCCGCCAGCATGCCGAGCGCGAGATAGAGGTTCAGCGGCGAATAGACCCGGTTTTCGCCGTCCAGATCGGCCAGTATCACCGGCAGGCTCTGTGCGGTAAAGCCTGTCAGGCCGCGGTAAGAGGGCTTCGCGGCGCTCAGCTCCTCCGGCGCCGCGGGTTTGGCGAGGATCATCGCTTCGCCCGTCGGCTGCGCGCCGCAGGCCGCGAGTGCCGCCAGCAGAGAAAGCGCCAGCAGCAGGCTGATTGTTCTTTTCAGGTTTTTCATGGCTGAACCCACCTTTCCAAGTTCTGCCTGTTATGACGAACGCCGACGGAAAAAGTTCCGTCGGCGTTCTGTTTATCAGTTCTGTATCAGTTCTGCGGGGTGTTGACCGCGCCGGTGAAGAGCAGCTGCCCCTGGTCGCCGGTGACGGCGAAGAAGAAGGGACGGTCGCAGACGAAGTTGACCTCCTCCAGCGCTTCGCCGGCCGCCGCGTTCTTCACGATGATCGCGGTGAAGGCGGCGGCCTCGCAGCCCTCCTCGTCGATCTTCACGCGGGCGGCGTGCTCGATGTCGCTGACGGCCAGCTGCATCTCCTCGGTCAAAGGACTGAAGTCAGCCGCAGGACCGAACACGTCCGTCACACCCAAGGCCTGCAGCGTGGGGATCAGGTCGAGGTCGGAGTCCACGTCAAAGCGCGGCAGCGAAATCTGAACGTGGCAGCGTTTGCCCTCGGCGGAAGCGGGGTCAGCCAGAAAGGCGGCGGCCTCGCCGCTGTCGATCAAGGCCTGGAGGGAGCTGTCCTCATCCGGCAGCAGCAGCCACATGCCCGCCCCGCCGTGCATCGGCAGGCAGACGGCGGCAAAGTGCTCGCCGCGGTAGTATTCCATGTCCAGCGCGCGGTGCATGAAATCGGCCTGCACGTCCCCGGAGAGGGCGTGGAACAGATCCTGCGCGGTCTGCGCTTCGTCGAAGCCCTCGGCCCAGCGACCCTTGAAGTACAGGGTCGTCACCAGCGCGAGCACGGTTTCCGGATCCAGGCTGAGGCCGTTGGCCTGCTCCTCGAGCAGGTGATTCGTGCGCTCGTTGACCCAGTCGCGCAGCGCGGCGGTGTAGGCCTCATCTCCCATCGTGCCGCGGAAGGCTGAGGCGTAGTAAAAATCTTCCAGCGCTTGCAGCGCATCGGCCTTGTAGCCGCAGTCATCGCGCAGCCAGAGGGAGGCCGCCGGCAGCACGGTCAGCAGCTCCTCGTCGCGGTAGCTGGTCTCAAAGAGCGCCTTAATCTCGCTGCGCAGGGTATCCACGTCCTTCTCGCCCAGCAGCTCCATCAGCTGCGCGCGGGTCTCGCCGTCCGTGACCTCGGCCAGCATGCCGAGCGCCATGTATACGTTCAGCGGCGAAAAAACGCGGTTTTCGCCGTTCAGGTCAGCAAAGATCACCGGCAGGCTGCGCGCGGCAAAGCTGTCAAGGCCGCTCTTGTCCACCTCGCCCAGGATGCTCTCTGCGGGGAAAACGGGCGCGGCCAGGGTCTCGGGTCCTTCGGCAGGCTGCACCGCCGGCTCGGCGGCGGGCTGGGTGGCTTCGGGCTCCGGCTGCTTCTGCGGCTGCGCGCCGCAGGCCGCGAGCGCGGCCAGCATGCTCAGGCTCAGCACAAGGCTGATCAGTTTCTTCATCATTTTCATGGGATCATCCCCCTTTCTGATGTCTTAGACGCAGGCGGTGCGAAAAAGTTCCCGCCCCTCAGAGTTTATATTTGGCGCAATATTCGTCGTAGTAAGCGTCAAAGTGGTGGGCGCGCTGCTCGCGCAGATGCAGCACGTAATCGTGCGCGTCATAGGCGTTCTCTTCCGTCTCGATGACGGCGATGGCCACGTTGGAGCAGTGGTCGGCCACACGCTCGAGGTTCGTGAGCAGGTCATTGTAGACAAAGCCGAGGTTGATCGAGCATTCTCCGGTCTGCAGGCGCTCCACATGGTGAAGCTTCATCTCATCGCAGAGATCGTCGATGTGCTCCTCCAGCGGCTCGACCCGATAGGCAAGACTCGTATCGTTGGCCGCGAAGGCATTGAAGGACAGGCGCAAAATCTCATAAACCGCCCCCTGCAACACTTCCAGCTCTCGCTTTCCCTCGTCGGAGAATTGCAGCTTTTTCTCGCTGAGCTCCCGCGCCACGTCCGCCAGATTCATCGCGTGATCGCTGATGCGTTCAAAGTCGCTAAGGGTATGGAGAATTTTGGAGGCTTCCGCGTTCTGTTGGCGGTTGAGCTCATAGACGTTGAGGCGCAGCAGATAGCTGCCGATCTTGTCCTCATAGTGGTCGACGCGATCCTCGCGCGCCTCCACCTCGCGGTAGCCCTCCTCGCTGAAGTTGGCCAGCAGCGCCAGCGACGCGAGAAGATTTTTGCGTGATGCCTCGAGCATATCGTTCGTCGTCAGGCGGCTCTGCTCCACGGCGAGCGAGGGGTGCGCGAGAAAGCGGTCGTCCAGGCGGTCAAAGGAGGCGCTGGCCTGCGCCTCGGCCTCGCTCGTGCGCACAAAGCGGCCGGACAGGCGGATGAGCGCGCGGTTGAAGGGCATCAGCATCGCAATGCTCAGGGCGCGGAAGCCCGTATTCGCCGCGGCGATGCTCACCGGACTCATCACCGTGTCGCCGATGTCCAGCTGGAAAAGCGCGTCAGCCCCGTAATAGAGCGCCGCAAAAACAATGGCCGCAATCAGCTCGATGATCAGATACAGGAGAGAGGCGCGACGGCCGTCGGTCTTCGCGCCGATGGCGGAGAGCAGCACGGGCACAGCGGAGCCGACGCCGATACCGAGGATCATCGGCCAGGCGACAGCAAAGCTGATCGCGCCGGTCATGCTCAGCGCCTGCAGAATACCGACCGCCGCGGAGGCGCTCTGCAGAATCGCCGTAAACACCACGCCGACCAGGATACCGATCAGCGGGTGGGAAAAGCTGGTCATAATTTCTATAAAAGCCGGGCTTTCCTTCAGCGGCTCCACCGAGCCGCTCATGGTCTGCATGCCGAACATCAGCACGGCGAAGCCGAGCATGATATCGCCCACATGCCGCCGGGCCTGCTTTTGGGAGAACATCCGCAGCCCGATGCCGCCCACCGCAACCAGCGCGGCCAGCGTGGAGGCGGAAAGGATCTTCACCCAGCCCGCGCCCTGCAGGCTGGACAGACAAAGAATCCAGCCGGTGACGCTGGTGCCGATCAGCGCACCCTCGATAACCGAAATAGCCTGGGGCAGCTTCATCATGTTGGAGTTAACGAAGCCGACCACCATCGCCGAGGTCGCCGATGACGACTGAATGATAGCCGTGACGCCGGTGCCCAGCAGTACGCCGCGCAGCGGGGTGCTCGACAGGCGGTACAGCACCATTTCCATGCGGTTGCCCGCCACTTTTTTCAGGCCGTCGCCCATCAGCGACATGCCGAACAGGAACAGCGCCACGCCCCCCAGCAAAGAGACGATATCGGAAAAATTCATGGGCCTTTTCCTCCAAATTATATGTTATGTAAACTAAACAGCGTCCAGGGCTCGACCGCCGGGGGCAGCGCCTCAAACTGCCGCTCTCCGCCGCCGTGAAGATCGGGAAAGCGCAGCGCGGCAGACCACAGGGCGATCCCGCCGGCACGGACGCGGCTGCCGTAGCGCGCGTCGCCCGCGAGGGGCAGACGCCGCGAGGCAAACTGCACCCGGATCTGATGGCTGCGCCCGGTGTCAAGGCTGATGCGCAGCAGACTCAGCGTCCCCTGCTCCGTCTCCGCCGTTTTGAGCAGCCGATAACGCAGCGCGGCCTCCTTGACGCCCTTGCGCGGTCGCTGCACGACATAGCTTTTGTTGCGCGAGCAGTCATGATACAGCAGATCCCGCAGCACGCCGCTTTCCGCCTCGGGGATTCCCTCGACGACGGCGAGATATTCTTTCTCCATCCGCCGCGCGGCAATCAGCGCCGAGAGCGCTGCGGCGGCATCGCGCGTGCGTGCATAGACGATCACGCCGCCGACGTCCCGGTCCAGGCGATGGACGGGATAGACGGCGCCGCCGCACTGCTCCTCCAGCCGCTCCGGCAGACCGCCGCGTTCCGAGAGCAGCCCGGCCGGCTTTATGCAGACGATCAGCTCTTCGTCCTGCCGCAAAATCGAAATCGGCACCGCACATCACCTCAGTTTATAATATATCCTAATCCGCCCTGTTTCGCAAGAGTCTTTCGCCGGTTTCGCGCCCTTTCCCCGACGCAGACCGGGCAGCTGTTCAAAAAAGCAAAATATTGTCAAAAAAATCACGGGAAAGCGGCTCCGGGGGCTTGTAATTTTTTTAACAAAATGCTATAGTATTCTCAACCTGCAAAGTATGCCGCCGGAGCGCGGCCTGGATGGAGGAAAAAGAGATGAAATGTCCACGCTGCGGTGCCGAAATGGAACTGGACAACCACCGGAAGTATGAGGTCATGATGTGCTACGAGTGCGGCTACATGGAAGGCCGGAATCTCGGTGACAACATCCAGGCCAGAAAAATCACCAATTACGAACGCCTGCGCGCCATGAATTTTAACGAAGCCGTTGCTTTTCTGTCCAAAGGGCTCGGCCTGAAGGAAGAGAAGCTGTCCGGCTGGCTGGAAGACACCGCCCATTAACGATTGCTGCTGTCAAGGCCCGTCTTTAGACGGGTCTTTTCTTTTTGACAGAAAGAGCCGGATGCGGTACAATAGATTTATCAACACAGGAGGAACCGTGTATGCGCTGGATCGAAGTATGCCTGAACACCCCGGCCGAGGAAATCGACGCGCGTTGCGAGGCGCTGGCCGCGCTCGGCGCAGAGGGCTTCGTCATCGAGAACGAGGCCGATTTTCGGGAATTTTTAGAGAACAACCATCAGTACTGGGACTATGTGGACAAGGAGCTGGAGGAGCAGTTCGCCGGCGTCAGCCGCATCAAGTGCTATCTGGCCGACGATGAGGGTGGGCGCGGCATCCTGAAGGCGATGCGCGAGGCCTATCCCGCGCTCAGCGTCTCCTATGTGGAGGACAGCGACTGGGAAAACAACTGGCGCGAATACTACAAGCCCATCGAGGTGGGCGAAAAGCTGGTCGTCGTGCCGGAGTGGGAGGCCGTGCCCGCCGACGGCCGCGTGCCGCTGCGGCTCGATCCGGGGCTTATCTTCGGCACCGGCAGCCACGCCACGACCCGGATGTGCCTGGCCGCGCTCGAGCGCTTTGCCGCGCCTGCGCTGCGCGTGCTCGATCTCGGCTGCGGCAGCGGGATTCTCGGCATCGGCGCGCTGGTGCTCGGCAGCGCGCGCTGCGTCGGCTGCGACATCGACCCCAAGGCGCCGGACGTGGCTATGGCGAACGCCGCGCTCAACGGCATCGGGCCGGAGCGCTTCACGGTCTACGCCGGGGATATTCTCTCCGACCGCGGGCTGCGCCGGGAGCTTGGCAGCGGCTACGGGCTGGTGCTGGCCAACATCGTCTCCGACGTCATCATCCCACTCTCGGCCTTCGTACACGATTTTCTGGCAGAGGGCGGCCATTTCATCTGCTCCGGCATCATCGAGGGACGGCAGGATGAGGTGCGCGCCGCGCTGGAGAAAAACGGCTTCACCGTGGAAGAGCACTTCTGCGAGGAGGAATGGCACTGCTATCTGTGCCGCTGAACCTCATTCCGTCAAAAAAGTCCTTCGGGCCCATGCCCGAAGGACTTTTTCATGCTTGTTTTCTCAGCCGTAGACGTCGTTGGTATCGACCAGCGCGACCGAGACCTCAAACACCTCGCCGTCGCGCCAGATTTTAAAGAGCAGCTCGTCGCCTACGCCGAACTGATCCTTGATCTCGGCCACTTCCTTCGTCGCCGTCACCGGCTGGCCGTTGACGGCCATCAGGATATCGCCGATCTGAAGCCCCTTCGCCTCAGCGTCCGAGCCCGGGCTGACCGACGCGATATACAGGCCCTTCGGCAGATTGTAATCCGCCTCCGCCTCCTCCGGGATCGGCCCGATCGTGATGCCGATGGAGACCCGGCCGAGCACCTTGCCGTCCTGCAGGATGCCGTTGACCACGGTGAGCACCGTGCTCGTGGGAATGGCAAAGCCAATGCCCTCGATGCTCGAGACGCTGGACATCATTTTCATATTGGTAATGCCGATGACCTGGCCGTGGAGATTAAAGAGCGGCCCGCCGGAGTTGCCCTCGTTGAGCGCGGCGTTGGTCTGCATGAGCGTCATGGTGCGGCCGTTGTAGTTGATGTCGCGCGAGATGGCCGAGATGATGCCGTTGGTGAGGGTCATGCGAAAGTCCTCGCCCAGCGGATTGCCGATCGCGGCGACCTCCTGGCCGACGAAGATGGAGCCGCTGTCGCCGAAGCTCGCGGCGGGCAGCCCCGTCGCCTCGATCTTCAGCACCGCAATGTCGCTGATGCTGTCGCAGCCGATCAGCTCCGCCTCAAACTCCCGGTCGTCATAGAGCTTCACCGTCGCGCGGTCGCAGCCGTCGATGACGTGCGTGTTGGTGATGATGAAGCCGTCCTCGGTCAGGATCACGCCGCTGCCCCAGCTGTAGCCGATCTCCCCACTGACAAAGCCGGAAATGCCGACCACGGAGGGCGAGCAGCGCGCATAGAGCTGCTGCAGCTTCATCTCTTTTCCCTCAGACGGACTCAGCGCCATCCGGAAATCCGTATCCGCGCTGACGCGGGGGATGTTGACCGCGCTGGCCGGGCTGTCCTCGACGGGATAAAGTGCGTCGAAATACTCACGGTAGCTCGGCTTTTTGTTCTTCGGAGCGGAAGGCGCCTTTGTGCTCGGTGTGCTCTTCGGTGCCTCCTCCGTGTCGCCCTGCTCGGCGCGGTGCGGCAGGCGCAGATCCGGCAGCTCCAGCGTTTCTGGCGCCGATTCGCGCAGCGCCAGAGAGAGTCCCACCACGAGCGCCAGCGAAAGCAGCAGAATCCCCAGTATCCAGGGCCACTTTTTCTTTTCCTTTTTGACCGGCGCCTGCGGCGCGGCCGCGGGCGCCTCCGCCCGCTTCAGCGGCTCATACCAGCTGCCGTTGTCATACCATTGTCCGTTGCTCATATTCTTCCCGCCTCTCTATGCTCCCTGCGCCAGGCTCAGCGTAAAGACGAACTCCGTCACGCCGTCGGCGCTTTTCACCGCGATGTCCTCATCGTGGCTGTTGATGATGGACTTGACCAGATACAGTCCCAGGCCGACTCCGTCCTTATCCAGGCTGCGGGAGCGGTCGGACTTATGAAATCGGTCGAAGATGAAGGGCAGATCCTCTGCCGGGATCGTCTCGCCCTCATCCTTGACCGAGACATAGGCTTTGCCGTTTTCCTTGTAAAGCTTGATGACAATGCAGCTGCCCTCGTGGGCAAACTTTACGGCGTTGTCGATCAGGTTGTAAATGACCTGCGTGATCGCGTCCTTGTCGGCCGTCACCATGATCGGGTCGTCCGGCAGCTGCGGATCGACGTCCAGTTTCTTTTTGGAGGCGCGGTCCTCGAAGGACAGCATCGTCTGGCAGATCAGTTCCGTCAGGTCGAAAACCTGGCGCCGTGCCGGATCGGAGGCGCGGCTGCGCATCTGCGAAAGGTCCAGCATCTCGCGTACAAGTCTGCTCAGGCGGCGGGTCTCGTCGCGGATCGAGCGCAGGTATTTGTCCTCCTGCTCGCGGGGAATGGTGCCGTCGAGGATGCCGTCGGCAAAGCCGGCAATCGTCGTCATCGGCGTGCGCAGCTCGTGGGAAATGTTGGCGATGAACTCGCTGCGGCGCGCCTCGGCGCTCTCCAGCGAATCAGCCATTTTGTTGAAGGACTCGATCAGAGCGCCCATCTCGTCGGTCGGGTCGTCCTCCTGCTTGATGCGCACGGAGAAATCGCCGCGGGCGAACTTACGCGAGGCCTCTGCCATGTCGTCCAGCGGCCGCGCCATGCGCTTGGAGAAAAAGAGGCTCATCAGCAGAGCCAGCGCAAACACCGCCAGTCCCACCGCCGCCGAGACGCCGAGGAAGGTTGACCAGGCGCCGAGCATATTATCGATGGCGCTGCTGACAAATACGTAGCCGAGCAGGCCGTCCTGGCCGCGGATCTCCCGCGCCGCCACATAGCGGTCCTTGCTGTAAATGCCGCCGAGACTGCTGATCTTCTTAAAGCGCCCGTCCTGCGCCAGCGTCTCAAAAAAGGCGCCGCCGACCTCGCGCCCCAGGTGGTCGCACTTCATGCTGCGATCAGAACAGGAGACGATCAGTCCCCCGGGATCGGTGACAAAAATGTGGTTGCCGGTGCTGTTTGAGAGCGCGCTCAGGTTCATGCTCAGCGTCCAGCTGGACAGGCCCTCGCTGCGGGAGACGGCCGCCGCGATGCGGGAGACCTCCTCGGCGCAGTTTTCCATTTTGTCCTGGTATTCGCTGATCAGATACTGCCGCCCGATGCCGACAAAGGCGACGCTGATGATCAGGAAGCAGACCGTCACCAGAATCGCCGTCGCCACAAAATTGCGAAGATAGATACTTTTCATGCCGAAGTCATCGACCTTATCCGTTTTGTTTTTATCTGATTGTATCACAGGCAGGAAAGCCCCTTCAAGACCTTTTTGTGAACAATGGGCAGACCGGGGCTCTCCCCAGTCTGCCCATTGGCCGCGCCGGACTTATTCGATGCCCTTGACCTCGTAGTCCTGCGCTTCGACCGCGTTTTTCAGCACCTCGTTTTCCACGGGCGCGCTCAGCGTGACGACGGCGGTGCCCGCCTCGTGGCTGACCTCGGCGCTCGCCACACCTTCGACAGCCTCCAGCGCCTTTTTCACGCGGGCCTCGCAATGCCTGCACATCATGCCCTCGATCTTCATGGTTTTCGTCATGGTTTTTTCCTCCTTATTGTCATTGACTTGCTCTTTCATCTTCCGTTTGCGGTCGTGCCGCGGATCGTGGATATTCTTTAGGTTCAGGCGCAGGGCGTTCGACACCACGCAGAAACTCGACAGGCTCATCGCCGCCGCGCCAAGCATCGGATTAAGCGTCAGGCCAAGGCCGCTGAAGACGCCCGCGGCCACCGGAATGCCGATGCTGTTATAAAAGAAGGCCCAGAACAGATTTTCGTGGATGTTCCGCAGCACCGCGCGGCCGAGACGGATCGCTGCCGGCACATCGCTGAGGCGGCTGTTGACCAGCACCACGTCCGCCGCGTCGATGGCCACGTCCGTCCCCGCGCCGATGGCAATGCCGAGATCGGCCCGGGTCAGCGCCGGCGCGTCGTTTATGCCGTCGCCTACCATGGCGGTCCTCCCCTCCGCCGCGAGACGACGGATCACACTCTCCTTGCCGTCCGGCAGCACCCCGGCGATCACCTCGTCCACGCCAGCCTGGGCGCCGATGGCGCGGGCCGTGCGCTCATTGTCGCCGGTTAACATAACAACGCGGATGCCCATGTTTTTCAGCTCACGCACCGCCTCCGGGCTCTCGGGCTTGATGGTGTCCGCCACGGCGATGCAGCCCTTGTAGACGCCGTCCTCCGCAAAGCAGAGGGGCGTTTTACCCTGCGAGGCGAGGGCTTCGGCCGTTTGGACCGCCGCCGCGGGGATGCTCGCCCGGCCGGAGACATAGCGCAGGCTTCCGCCGATCAGCTGACGGCCGCCCAGCACGGCGCTCAGGCCGTTGCCCGGCAGTGCCTGAAATTCGGTGGCCTCCGGCGCCTCGATGCGGCGCTCCGCGGCCAGCTCCCGCACGGCACGTGCCAGCGGATGCTCGCTCTTGCTCTCGAGCGCCGCAGCCAGCCGCAGAAAGCTCTCCTCGCTTTCCCCTTCCGCGGGGAAAAGATCAGTCACACGCGGCTCGCCCGCCGTCACGGTGCCGGTTTTGTCCAGCGCGACGATTTCGATCCGCCCGGCCGACTCCAGAGAGGCGGCAGTTTTGAACAGCACGCCCTGCTTGGCGCCGACGCCGCTGCCGACCATGATGGCGACCGGCGTTGCGAGCCCGAGGGCGCAGGGGCAGCTGATGACCAGCACCGAGATGCCGCGGGCGAGGGCAAAGCCGAGCTCCCGCCCCAGCAGCAGCCAGACCAGCGTCGTCACCAGCGCGATGGCGATGACCGCAGGCACAAAAATGCCTGAGACCTTGTCCGCCACCTTGGCAATCGGCGCTTTGGTGGCCGCCGCGTCGCTGACCATGCGAATGATCTGGCTGAGGGTAGTGTCCTCGCCCACACGCGTGGCCTCGCAGCGCAGATAACCGTTTTGGTTGACCGTGGCCGCTGAGACCGCGTCGCCCGGCGCCTTGTCGACGGGCACGCTCTCACCGGTCAGCGCGGATTCGTCCACCGCGCTGCTCCCCTCGAGCACCCGGCCGTCCACCGGTACATGCTCGCCCGGATGGACCACGAAGGTGTCGCCCGCCCGGATTTCCCCGACCGGCACGACGATCTCGACGCCCCCGCGCAGCACCGTCGCCGTCTCCGGCGCGAGCTTCATCAGGCTCTTGAGCGCATCGGTCGTTTTGCCCTTGGCGCGCGCCTCCAGCATCTTACCGACGGTAATGAGCGTCAGGATCATAGCGGCAGATTCAAAATAGAACTCGTTCATCCACGGCGCTGCCGCCGCGCTGCCGCCCGACAGCTGTGCGTCGCTCATCGCAAACAGCGCATAGCTGCTGTAGATGAAGGCAGCCGCGGAGCCCATTGCCACGAGCGTGTCCATATTCGGCGCGCGGTGGATGACACCGCGGAAGCCGCTGATAAAGAACTTCTGGTTGATGACCATCACGCTCACCGCCAGCAACAGCTGCACGAGGCCCATCGCCACATGATTCCGCGCCAGGAAGGACGGCAGCGGCCAGCCCCACATATGATGCCCCATCGAGACATACATCAGTACGAGCAGAAAGCCGACCGAGACGATCAGGCGGCGGCGAAGACGCGGCGTCTCCCGATCCTCGAGTTCCTCCTCGCGCGAAGCATTGTTTTGGGCCGCCGCGCCTTTCACGGAGGCGCCGTAACCGGCCGCCTCAACCGCGGCAATAATCGCCGACGGCTCCGCCGTCCCTTCGACGCTCATCGAATTGGTCAGCAGGCTGACCGCACATTCGCTCACGCCCGGAACCGCGCTCACCGCCTTTTCCACACGGGCCGAGCAGGCGGCGCAGCTCATCCCCGTCACTTGGTATTGTTCCATCGTTTTTCGTCCCTTTCCTCAGCGCAGCAGCTTCTGGAGCGTATCCAGCAGCTCGTCCACTGTCTCCTCCTTGCCCGCGCGGATATCCTCCGCCACGCAGCTGCGGATATGGCTTGCGAGCAGCTCCCGGCTGAAGGCGTTGAGCGCGGCGTTGGCCGCGGCGGTCTGCGCCAGGATCTCCGGGCAGTAGGCGTCGCGCTCGAGCATCCCGCGAATGCCGCGGATCTGGCCCTCGATGCGGTTAAGTCGGTTGGTCAGGGAGCGGTATTCCTCCTCGCTTCGTTTTTTGATCCGTGCGCCACAGCAATCCGGCATGCAATCATCTCCTATTCTGCGCCCACTATATACCCCTGGGGGGTATCTGTCAAGCTAAAAAAAGATCCACCCTGGAAAGGGTGGATCTTAAGAATCAATCGATCAGGCTCTGTTCTTGCGGAGCGTAACAACAGTCACCGCACCAAGTGCGAGAGTCGCGATCATCAGCACCGCATAGAGAGCCAGATTGCTCTCGTCACCGGTCACAGGAGTGACAGGCGCCGGCGTGGGAGCGGGTGTGGGCTCAACAGGAGTCTCGGTGGGCTTGGGCTCTTCAGTGGGCTTGGGCTCTTCAGTGGGCTTGGGCTCTTCAGTGGGCTTGGGCTCTTCAGTG
>OCTX012005896.1_pt1 | contig 12932 bp, 15 predicted proteins | sample 1539691 | NCBI WGS metagenome assembly OCTX01 (sample SAMN02144231, study PRJEB22623) | gut metagenome | biome: sheep rumen | host: Ovis aries | place: New Zealand
AAAGCCAGAGAAGGACATAAGGGGAAGGTGTTATGCAACACCACACCCAAAACGGAAGGGCGGCATAGGCTGTACTTTTTCTGCCTACTGATAGGGATGCAGAAAAAAATGGAAGCTGTAGGCAATCCAGAAATATAAATTAAGCCTGGCTTGATAAAGGGTTTTGGAACCTGAAAGGTGGAGGGGAGCCGGACGCTGCCAAAGGAAGCGGACGGCGACGAGGTGGCTGTGCCTGGCACAAAAAAAAAGCCCCTGTCTATTCTCTCGAACAAACAGGAGCAAATAGGACAACTAAATCTAATAACCTTCTTTTGTCTGCCTATGTTTTATTACGCAGCTATGTAGTAATCGTAGAGAGCTTTACCCATTATGTTAGCAGCCTCTTTCAGTTCGTCAGCTGTGAGTGAACTTTCTGGACGTATGCCGTTATAGTCTTTACCTTGATTGTAACACTCCTGAGCATTAGTTAGTTCATCGCTGCAGAAGTCGATGACATTTTCAAGTGTCATAGGTTCTGTATCCTCCTCGCCCAGAAGGTCTTCGCCTGGATCAAGCATGTTGTGCCAGATATTATCTTTTTTATCCACTAAGTGCCACTCGTAGTAAGCAGGCACAAACTTAAAGTTTCTTTTAGCCATTGTATATTCTCCTATAATTTAAAGTTATCTGATTAGCTTTATCTCACCCGTTTCAAGCAGGGTGTCATCATCACGGAGTTCTATCTTTCCTTCTCTCAGATTAGGGAAATCATGGAACATCCCTTTAAGATAGTCACTATATTCCTTGCCTTGATAATTCTTTCCGGTGAGGTTGTTGAAGATTATGTGCGCTGAAGGATTATCCTCACCTGGAGCACTCAATATGCACGTGTTGTTTTGAACGATTTTAAACATATTACCTTATTATTATATTAACATATTATGATATTAACTTAATATTCTATTCCGTTCAGATAGGTTTCAGGACACATCCAGTCCAATTCACCGAAGAGAAAATCAAGAGGATAGTTTCTCTGTTCCTCATTGAGCCAGTCTTCATTATTTTTCACCCACTCATTATAGAGGTCTTCGAGGTCTTTGCGAGTGTAGCAGTCATCCTTATCCACCTCGTAGTAATTTTCTCCGTCGATAGTGAAAGCTGGATCTAAATCTGCAAAACCATATTCAGGAATGTAGCAGACATCATCGGTGTTGTTTTCAAAAGCTTCCTCGTCTTTGAAAGGAAAACCTTCACCAAGAGAACCCTGGCAGTAGTAGGTCTTGCCGTCTCGTGTAATTTTGTTGCCTATCATAACTTAAAAGTTTAAATGATTTAGTTGTTATTGTATTAAGTGAATAATGGTATCTGGAGATTAAGAGTTTCTATACTCCGTCATCAAATCAGCGCTTGTTTCTGCGTCTTCTACCAAAAGGAGTTCGCTAAACTCGGCACTGCCCTCTTCCAGTGCATCAGCAGAGAATAAGGGCATATTCTCAAACTTTTCCTTGATTTTAGACATATTATCGCCTTTGATATATACGTCTGCGCTAAACTTAAATCTTACTTCCATAGCCTCTATGTTAAAGTTCAATTTTCTCTCCGTCCTTGATAGTATAGAAGGTGTCACCCTCCACTCGCTTCATAGCCTCGATGTAGATTTCAAAGGCTTCTTCGTAGGTTGTACCAGCAGGGACTACCTCGCTTGCCAGTGTTTCAGCCATACAAACCTCGCTGTCTTCATAGGTGCTGAGAAGTTCAGCTACTCTCTGTTCTTTCAAATTCTTTTCCATGTTCGATATGATTTAGTTGTGATTTGATTTTCTCCCTTTTATCAAGAACTTTTGGCTCTTGCAGGAAGTATTTTCTTTGTGCTTTCCCAAGTTATCCGTAGGACGAATGAAACAAGGAATTTCCTAAAAGTTTTGAAGGAATACCCAAATCTTGATTTGGGAAGGCTGCCACAAAAGTTTTACTGAAATAGTGACCGAAGGGAACGGTACTTGGAGAATAGTCCAAGGTACTAACTTTGCACAGAAGAAAAACGGGATGCAAGAGACAGAGGATGAGATAAGGAACTTCTAATTCCTTACCTTTTTCTTTACCTCTCGACATAAGGGAAAGGTTATGTTCATAACCTGAACGACGGGAGGGAAAGGATATCAGCTAAGGCTTTAGGATTGGCTTTCCGGTTACGGGAAGGCAATATGTAGCGAGGGGCAGCGAGGTACTTGAATTTTACTTTCACCTGTCAAGAAAGAAAATTGAAAGTGCTGCAAGCTGCTTGGAGGGTGGGCGTAAGTGTATGTAAAGATGGGGATGTGTCTTTTGACACACCCCCATATCTATACCTGGAAAGAAGGAAAAACTAAGTTATTCAGGGTCTGAAGACTTGTTTTTCTTCTTGTGGTTTTCATAGTTTACCATGAAAACCTTGGTGAGGTAGCCTAAGAGGAAGCCGATATCGAGAAGAAGGATGGCATAGGCTATCTCTCTGATTGTATGCAGTGTTTCTGGTGACATAGATTAGGATTTTGAATATTCGGAACCTGACTGGAGATTTTCCAGACTGACGTAGCCGTCATACCATTTCTTGGGATGCGGAACATCGGTGTTGAAGGCCCTGTCGAAATGCTTGTAGAGAGCAGGGTATTTGATGCCGTTCTGGATGATGAGACGGAGGTCATTGGTGGAGATAGGCATAATCTTCATGCCTTTAATATACTTGTCTTCATCCTGTGGGTCACAGTAGATGGTATGCTTTCTGTCTTTGAAGTCACCGATGACATTGACATGAAGGTAACTGGTGGCAAAGACACAGTAACTGTTCATATTGCCTGTGCGTAACAGGTGATTGCCTAAATGTCTGCTGACGGGTTCCATTTCCATGCGTCGCTGATTGGTGCTGTCAGCGAGGGTGGCTTCGAGAAGAAGGGAGTGCTCAGGATAGTCTTTGGTAGCCTGGTACTCATAGACGATATCGGCTTCTCCACCGGCGGCATGGGTGACGGGGAGGAGGTCGATATCAAGGTAGAGCTTCAGGAAGTCAAGGATCTTGCCTTTCCTGTCACTTGCCTTGTACCAGATAATGCCTAAGATATACTCGAAGATGGTGGGGATATCGGCATTGTCGGTAACAAGCTGATTGATATTCTCATCCTGCCTGGTATCGAACCAGTCAAGGAGCTTCAGGAGGTTGGCATCATTGAACTTCTGATCTACCATCTTATTGAAACGGTCATATTTCAGGCGGTCAACCTCTGACATGGCGGCTTCCAGTGTATCGACATGGGTATCGAGGTCTTTATTGATACCGTCGATGATGTCTTTCTCGATAAACTTCAAGGCAGGGCAGATGTCTTCAAAGGTACTCTTGTCAAAGAGTATCGGGGAATGACTGTAAGCCTGCTCGTAGAGCTGGGATGTGGCCGTGAGGAAGAACTGTCGGGGAACGATGTCAAGCTTGACTTCTCTTTCATCGAAGAGGAAGCAGTTGGTGAGTCCGAGATAACGTCGGTTCAAGTCCAGATAGTCTTCCAGAGTGGCTTTAGCCTTGTAAAGGTGCATGGTGAGATAGAAGAAACGACGGAAGGCATCGTAAGATTGGGTCGCCTCCTCTGGCAATGCCACAAGATGACCTAAGGGGTCTTTCTTTACAGCTGCCGTGGAAGAGGTATCAAAACAGAGTGTTCGCCACTTGATTGCGATGGAACTCTGGAATTTCGATGTTATCAGGAAGAGAGGAACAATACGCGAATAGTTTTTATCGAGATAGACGGCTTCCAGCTCCCTGAAAAGGGTGACGTAAGGCTTGTCGTACTTAGGGCTTTTCCGGTTCATGCTGACGGAGAGAAGCAGACTTTCCGAGAAGGGGTTGAGAAGGAAACGCTTCAAACCTTCCTTGTAGTTGTCCTTTGACAACAGGAAGTCTTTGATGATATCGTCTATGCTTCCTTTGCCTTTCCGCAATTCCCTGATGCAGTTCAGGATATAGTCGGTGGAAAAGGAGTTGATGCAGAGCGGAAGAAGATAACGGAACTCATCATAGGAAAGGGTGTCAAGCTCCGCAAGGAGATAGAGGGTGACGATGGCAGGACGCACGACATTACCACTGACGGTAAGGGAGAGCTTCAGAAGCTGCTGAAGATACAGCTCACTGTCTTGTGAGATACCGAGGCTGGTCTTCTTGTCATAGTCGCCGCTTTCAGCGAGAGCGAGTAAGGCCATGCCTGCAGGAGAGAGACGATGGTTCTCATTGATGAGACCCATATCATAAAGGCCGCTGGTCTTCTCTCTGGCCGTCTTAAATTTACGGTCTTCGGGTTCTCCTCCTGTCATGAAGTCATGATCTACAAGCCAGTCGTAGTAACGACACTTGATCCAATAGATATCTTCCTGACCGGGGAACATATATTTGTTTTCCCATCCATATCTTGTATAATGGGGGTCTTTCCAAAAGGCATCAAGCAGTGCCAGCTGCTTTTCAGTCATGAAATTAAACTCCTTCGTGCGGAAGGATGTGGTGCCGAGTTTCCAGATGAAACTGGAGTAAGGTATTCTTTCGTAAGCCATAGGTATAAGTTTTATTCAAATCAAGGGAAAGATTATTAGCAATCAGTAATTGGTGATAAGAACTTCCTTGGAGTCAGGCTCCTTGCCTTTCTTCTGGTAGTTGCAGTAGTGGTAGTCCATGAAGAGGTTATGCACAACATAGTTGTGTTCATTGACCCATTCTTTGAGGACGGTATTCTCCTTACCTTCATGCTCCAAAACATTGGAGAGGGCGAAACGGATGTGACGTTCATCAAGGCTGTCAAGGAGCCGGAGCAGGTCAGACTCTTCTCTCTCAGACCATGCGTTTTTCTCGTTGTAGGTTGCTGTGGTGATGAGATAGGGAGGGTCACAATAGACAAGACTGTTTTCCGTGAGTGGAGAGAAATCGAACCTACGGAAATCTTTCATAGAAAAGGTATTGTCCTGTCTCTTGATGGCATCAAGGAACCTGACGAGCTTACCTTCTATGACGGTATTGAAATCACGCTTGCCGACGGGGAGATTATATTCTCCTCTGTCATTGAAGCGTATCTGGTTGTTAAAGCCAAAGAGGATGAGGGTGTAGAGCAGGATGTAATACTGGTTATCTCTCCTGGGCCAGGTATTGAACATATCCCTGAGGCGTAGGAACTTCTCACGGTTATATACACTGACACCGAGGTTGGAGTTACCGCCGTAGTAAGCGAAATTATGGTCTCTGGTACGGGAGAAGCCGAAATCGTCGATAAGCTGGTTGATGCGCCTGATGAAGGTGGGCGCACTGATACGCTTGAAGGCTTTGAGCAAACCGATGACTTCTTTGTCGGTATCGTTGTAGATGGTGTGCATGGCAGGTACGTTCATACCTACATTGGCTCCTCCACAGAAGAGGTCAACGAAGATATCTATGCCGTCAGGCATGAGAGGCAGGAGCTGGTCGAGGATACGAGCCTTGCCACCTGTGTAGTTTAAAGGTGAAGCGATATAGTTCTTTATCTGCTTACGCTGCATAGGAAAAGACGCTCCTTGTTGTCTTTGTTTAACTCGCTCTTACCGGCATCAAAGCCACGGTAATCCATAGTAAAGGTGGTGACATCACCTCTCAGGGAGAGAATACGGACAATCTCTTCGTCCGTAAGCTTGGCATTGCTCCGACACTGGAGCTTCTTGCCGTTATTGTTGTAGGAGAGAAGGATAAAGCGACAACGGAGCTTTAGGACGAGGTCTTCAAGACTCTTTGCTGCTTCAAAGCTCTTGCAGTATTTGCTTTTCATACTTGTCCTATCCATCTTCTTCGCCAAACCGAAGACCTCAGGCTTCTGCCAGAGGGCGACGTTCTCCAGAAGATGATAGGCATCGCAATACTGCCTGCTGTTATAAGGTGGGTCGAGGTAGGCTACATCGGCCTGAACGTCTGCAGCGATAGTGTTGCTGTCTGCATGAAAAATCTGGTTGTCCTCGTTCAGAGGATAGGAATTTTCGGGCATCCTGAGCTGCAGGGTACCTTCGTACTTGCCATCCCTGATGAAAGAGTCGTAATGACCGCAGGTGTGGGAGATACGATCCATAGCATAGATGAGGGAGGTGATAACGGAGGCACGCTCACGGGCGTTTACCTCGTTTTTGAGATACCTGTCCTCGATATCATCGCGGATAAAACCTATCTTCTGGCAGGTTAACCGGTTAAAGTAAGTATCGGAGAAGTTCTCAGACATGTAGTTCTCTTCCTTAGAAGCGTCGTAGGCATTGTAGAACTCCATGAGGTCTGAGAGTTTCGCGGAGTCAAAAGACTCTGGAGAGAACCAACAGAGACCGGCGAGGTAGTTACAGTACATCATATCGCAGACTACAAGACGCTTATCGGTAAAGGCAGAAGCGACACTGCCAGTACCGGAGAAGACATCGAAGAAACTACTACAATCAGGACAGTTTTCTTCTACTGTTTGCTTAATCCAACCGAGCAGTTTGTACTTGTTACCGAGGTACCGCCGGTTGCTTATATTGAATGTTTCCAAATTGTTTCCTTAATAATTTAGCTGGCAAAGTTAGCGCATTAGGATGAGAATAAAGAATTGTAAGGGCATCCTTTAAGAAAGATTAAGGTTAGGGGAAGTACAAGGGAGCTTGTTACGTCTTACCTTTCCGACGCAAGGGAAAAAGTAATCTCAAACCTGACCGCGATTTCAAGGGAAAGGTTAACTCCAAATTCAGAGGGTATAAGTCCTCAATCCAGAGGTTTTGTGTTGTAATTCCTTAAAATATTGTACTAAATATCAAGATTTTGAGCAAAATTCTTTTATTTTTAAAATAAAAGGAGTATCTTTGCACACGGAAAGGATATGCCCGTATGAAAAAAGCTATAACCAACATAGATAAAAAGATATTTTTCATTTTCTTGTCAATCCTGTTTCCTGCAGCACTGAGTGCTCAGGAGGCAGGCCTGCAGGGAATTACCTCTACTGCAGAGGGGGTAGGAAACTACATCCCAGTAGTGCAGGGGCTGTGTTTTGTCATTGCTGCAGCGATAGGCATAGCAGGTTCTGTGTATGCCTACTACCAGGTACAGAAGGGTGAACAGCCTGAGAAGTACGTTGTCGGAACGGTAGGCAGTGCGATGACATTTGTCGTAATGGCTCTGTTTCTTCCTCAATTTTTTGGGTACACGTCCTCACCTTCTGAGGGTCTGATAGCACAAAATTCAGGCAGTGGAGGTAGTGACTCGACATCGGCGATTGATACTGAGATACCGGATATTTCTGATTTGCGGTGGACTGAAGATTATAATGCAGACGGTTTAATAAAAAAGTACATATCTCTTGATGAAAATGGGAACAGTAGAGGTTTACCAAATCTCCGTCGGGAGCTATTAGCTGAAAGACCTTATATTGACGATGATAGAGAATGGTTAAGTAGCAGTCGCTATAATTCTGCTGCTCACTATATTTATGCAAATCCAGACTATGCAGATTTTACGAATGCCAGAGCATCTATAACCCAAAATTATTTATATTATTTAAACAAAAACAACACTTCTGCCGCCAGAATATGGGGGCAAATACTTGACGCATGTGAACGATATGCCGAAGCAGCCGCTTACGTTACATGGTGGGAATATTCCGGAACAAAAACAGATCCTCCGACGGATTGGCTTAATAAATTTTAATTATATAATATAGTTATGAAAATACTAAGCACTATAATAGCCTTTATATTAGCAGTACTTCCGGCTGTGGCCCAACAGACGGGAGTAGATGCTATATCGTCTTCTGCCGACGGTGTAAGTACGTATATGCCGGTGGTAAGGATGCTGTGTTTCTCTATTGCCGGCGTGATAGCTATAGTAGGTGCATATACGACATACTATGCCTTCCATCAAGGACAGGACGTGCAGAAGCGCGTCATGATGACGGTAGGCAGTGCGATGACTTTCCTCACTATGGCAATATTCCTGCCAAAATTCTTCGGGTATGACGATAACGGGTTTGATACTACTGGACTGATAGCCCAGAACGGAGGAGGAGTTGGTGACTCTGGTACCGGAACAAGCTCTATGGCTGGTGATACTCCAGGAGTGCCGGGAAGTGGTATAGATGCTACAATACCTGATATCAATGATCCAAAGTGGAGCGAGACTCACACAGTGAATGAGATATTAGATGAATATGTACCCGTACAATATGTAGATTATCAGGGTCATCCAGTTTATGATTTGGGAAGGCTATGGAAGGATTATTCTTTTTACCACGGAAATCCATCCTCTAACTCTGTTTATTCTCATCCTGAATATTATGATAGTTATAGAAGTGATATTGATGGACTACTTTCAAGAAATAACTACAATTTTGATGCAGCATATACTCAGGCTATGGCAGACTATGAAAGATGCTGCGAAGCTTACGCATCTGGTGACGTGTGGCCTTACGGTCCTTCTGATTATTGGCGTATAGCCCAGTCTATTGAAGCTTTGCAATTTATTTCCTATTCTATGACATGGGAGAAAAAGACAGGGAACTGGGAACCACCTCCTGCAGGATGGGAGAATACTTTTTATCCGTAAAGAATTTTCTTTTTCATACGAATTACGATGCTCTGGAGAGAGGTGTGAACCTCAGGCTCCAGAGTTTTTTGTCAGCTGATAATTTTTACCTTCTGCTTTTCTTTGTAATAGTCTCTCAGCCTTTGCGCCTCTTCTATCCTGAAACCGCGCTGCTGAGGGGATTTATAGTCTCTATTCTGTAATATCTGTATGATACGGGAGGCTTCCTGATACAGATAGTTCTGGTTCTCGAACAATTCATCCTCACCGACGAATGTAAGAAAACAGTAGTAATAGTCACTCTTATGTATCCCTAAGCAGAGACCCTGAGGAATGAAGGCGGCGAAATTGTCATAGCCTTCATAGTGAGGGATATTAACGACTTTGGTTTTCTTACTATGAGGTATTTTCTTTTCCAATATCTTAGGAGAGTTGCAGATAAGGGCATGTTCCATACCTTTCATCAGTTCTTCTACGACAGTACCAAAATCACATTGTTTGTTCAGTCTCTGAAAATACCTTTCTTTGAAACGATTGAAGAAATGAGGGGTGAACTCATTAAACCCAACTCCTCCTTTTGTCGTTTCTCCTACGAAATATAAACCGGCACCGATATTTTCTACTTTGTCACTCCTGTTAACAAAGTATCGCTGCCAAGAATGAATGGAATATTCAATACCTCTTCTGATATTTGGTCTGGACTTGAACTGCAGGGAAAGGTTCCATTCACCAAACTCTGAAAAATTTCTCTTGATATGCTGGGTAAAGGGATAAATTTTCCTCTTCTTTAAAGAGTGAAGGTTATCCTCTACCCACTTATCTGATATCCGGTCAATGATACCGAAAAGTTTTTCTGCCTGAGCAATCTTTTCCTTGGGGGTCATATTGTTTAGTATCATAGTTACTCCTTTTAGTTTAGTTTTTTATTTATTACTACAATATTGTTTTCTTTTTAACAGGCTTGTTGTGCCTAATATGTCGCAATATCGGAAATTACTTCCAAAGGTCGGGTTAGCCCATAACCAGTGTTCACATCCGCTGCATAATGATTTTGCCATAGTTAATCCTCTTTTTTTACCTTTTACGTTTACCCAGCAGCTTTATACCATAGTCTTTTGGTGTTGTTACAGGAAGACATTGCCTGATATACTTCACCTCTTCCGCTTTTGCTTCTATACTGTATAGTTCCTTCTGCACGAGAGCCTTTTTTTCATTACTAAGCGGTTGTAACCCTGCCACGTATTCTGCCAAAAGTTTTATATGAACCATAGTTACTACTCCTCCCCATAAGGATTAGGTAATTCAACATCTAACCAGAACTTAACATCGGGTACATTCCACCCTCCTTTACCGTAGGTTACTGGAGTGTGGTGCCTTTTCTTGCCAGTAAAGATATCCTTTCCATCCCATCCATCCGGATTAGGACGGTGGGCTACGGCTGTCTGCATGGAACCACCCGGACGTTTCTGTATGAACACAACGACTTCTCTGTCTATCTCAGGAAGGTCAGTGCCTTGTGCATCATGCCAAAGACTTTGCACTTCGAGGGTGTCGATAACGTCCTTCATCCCGTTGACATAAGATATAGAAGCCATTACTGCTTCTTCGTGTCCCATGCCTCTACTTTCTAACTTAGAAATATAGGCTTCTTGCATTCTCTCTATCTCCGCTACTGCTGCGTCTTTGTTAATGTATTGTGCCATAATTATATATAATAAATATGATTAGTAAAGAAATTTTTGAAACCGAAATTGCTGCCGAAATGCTTGTTCACCTTATCTATAATCCTCTGGCTTGATGTAATGATGTACACCTCTGTAACATTGTAAACAATCCCCTTATCTTCTTTTAACGGGAGATTTTTAATACACCAATTATAATCGTCTTTTAAATCTTTTCTTAGAGGAGGTAGAGAGTGCAGCTCAAACTGATGTTTACCTCTCTTTATAGGTCTATCAACTTTTACCTGTTTCTGTCTTACTTTAGAAATCGGGTTACTGTCAGGTTTCACAAGTTGTTTACCCTTTATATGATTTGAAAAGTCGTCAATATCGTTAGGGTCAAGTGAACCTTTCTTATCAAAGCGTTCCGAAAACCACTCGACAGCTACCTGAAGGGCCTGGTGAAAACCGTATTCGACGGCCTTTCTGGTTGCCCGATACTGCAGGTCAGAGTCAGGATTGTAACAAGTGTTCTTGTCAGCGTAGTCTTTTGATATAGTCTTTGCTTTATCCATTGTTAGCTTTTTTGTTGGTTTAACTATTCTTTTATACTGCCTGCCTCTTTTGTACAAGTCTCATACAGAGGGCTTCACAGAGGACTCTTGACATGTTGACCTCGACGGCATTACCGATAAACTTCTTTTGTTCTGCCTGGGTGCCAATGAGGGTATAGTCTTCAGGAAAGCCCATGATGCGCTTCAGTTCCTGAATATTCAGCATACGCATTTTAATGTCGATTATGCCGTACATCGCCATGAACTCCTTGATCTTACGGGTCATAGGAGAGTCGTTATCGTTGATGACGATAGACAATTCTCCCTGCTCTGCCATCACTAACCACAGAGGAGCTTTATCCATGTGTGCGATAAGTGTACAGCACGGTTTTTCTATGCTACCTCCGTCACTCTTGAAAGAATAAGGATTAGCCAGCCAACGCTCGGCGGTAACAACACTCTGCTTTGGATTATTGACGATAGTGGGTGATACTGTTTCAATAGAGGATGCACTACCTTTGCCATACTGACTATCAAGGAAATGCTTTGAAGTGATTGTAACTTTGTCAAGAGGAACATCAGGCATTGGCTCGTTCAGGTCAACACTGACAAGTGCATGACGCTCCTTAGTGGTGACCGTTGGATTAGGCTCCTCGATGGAGGAATTATACCCGTTACCGAAATAGGCAGTGACAAAGGCATGATGATCGACACAGGTAACAGTGCCTGCAGGCTGTTCAATACCCTGGTTCTTACTCATGGGGTCGCCAGAGAACTGCTTACTGAGAAAATTGAATTTAACGTATCCTAAGCGGTTCTGACAGGCGACAGTAGGGCAAGGCTCATCCGTCGGTGCAGGACGATAATTGCCCTTGCTATTCATGGAATTGTATTTCAGAATGAAATCGTTATATTGTTTTTTGCCTCCAGCAACGAACTTTATGAGACCGGCATAGATACGTTCCAAGGTTTTCTCACAGAGAGGCTTCTTCTTTGCAAAGATACTCGTACCTTCATCATTCAGATCCAGGACTTCACGGACGGGCTTCCACTTCTTATACTGATGGAACATATCGCCGTCATCACCGTTCTTGGCGTAGGTCTGTTCAGGGAAAACGATAGGGAGTCCACACTTGGCGAACTGACCGAAGAAACGCTTTCTGGAGGTGTAGGCACCGAAGTTGGCAGCGTTCAATATACGGTAATCGTAGTCGTAACCGTAGTTCTTTACATTGTTAACCCATTTCAGATAACAACGTCCTTTATCCTTACTGATAGGCTTACCATGCTTATCAAGGTCGCCCCAGCACATAAATTCCTCGACATTTTCAATCTGGATATAGTCAGGTTGAATAGCCTCGATGTAACGGAAAAGGTGCTCCGCAAGGGTACGGCTGTCCGCGTCTCGTGGCATTCCTCCTTTGGCTTTCGAGAAATTGGTGCACTCCAGGCTGGCCCAAAGAACGACATAAGCGTCGGGGTGTTTCTCCTTTACCTTATCAAGATGCTTCACCAGAGGAGAAAGTTCCAAGGTACGGATATCTTCTGTAAAGTGTAAGGTATCGGGATGGTTAGCCTGATGGGAGGCGATAGCATTAGCGTCATGGTTGACGCAAGCGACAACTTTGGCACACTTAGCTCCATCAAGACGTGCCTTTTCTACTCCTGTGGAAGTGCCACCGGCACCACAGAACAAGTCAATATATAAGAGTCTGATATTATCCATAAGTTATATCTTTAATTGTTATTCATCCTTAAACTGTAATTCCAACTGCAGGGCCGAAGGTTCCTCATAAAAAGGATGGGAAACCATAAATGATTTTTTCAGTTTCTCTGCTATAGTCTTCAGTTCCTTTGGTGAGACATTATTTTTGTCTGCCTCCAGATTAGCAATAAGGGCTTTCTCCAGACTGCCACCGATTTTCTTGTCATCCAGGAAGATATAGTAGGATGTAAACATTCTGTTGTACATTGCAGCATCAGCAGCTTCCTTTTCCGTCTGGTAGCGTTCCGTAACTATATTCATGATTTTCCTGAGCGTCTTTCCAGAACGGGTTCCCTCATAGCCTGCTCCACGCTCATTCTCGAAAGCTACCTGTATTGCCTCCCTCTTCTGTATCTTATTGATTTTGGAAAAACCATAATAGACTTTCAAGCGAGAGGGTTCTTGAC
>OCTX012238582.1_pt1 | contig 12931 bp, 25 predicted proteins | sample 1539691 | NCBI WGS metagenome assembly OCTX01 (sample SAMN02144231, study PRJEB22623) | gut metagenome | biome: sheep rumen | host: Ovis aries | place: New Zealand
ATTTTTCTTTAAAAGTAAAAGTACTCCAACAATAACGTGCCAATCTACCAGTTGGCGATACAATCATTAATTCTTTCATTCAGTTCTCACTTTCTATCTTTGCATTTCCCATCGCAATTTTCATCACCTCGCAAATCTCACGCTCATACGTGGCAATACAGGAAACATCCTTACATCTTATCGCCGACAATATGCGGTCGAAGCATTCTGCCATTTTGTTAGGGTTTCCGCACATGCCCTTTTCTGTGAAATCGCGTTTAAATTCATCCGGCAGTTCCAGCTCAACCTTAAATGTTCCTTTTTTGCAACCTAGATTCTTATATTCGTCAATCATACGCTCACTCCTTAAACCTTTCATCTTCATCAATCACTATTAGTTCGTTGTCGCTCGAATAATAATGCTGCTTGTGTTGCTCGATTGCTTTCATCAATCGCTCGTGTTTCCAATCAGCTTTTGAAACAAACTTGTCATACATTCTGTTTAGTGTTTCATCATCTCGATATTTGTCCGGAATACCCATCCAAGCGAATGGAATAGAATTTCTCATTCTGATACTGTCTTCATCGAGTAAATACCATTTAACCTTACCAATTCCGAGATTAACCCACCAATGCTTGTGCGCCCAAGCAAGGTATCTGAAATTGTAATATTCTGAATCCGGCAGAGGACTTGCGGCAAAATATATGCCTGGTTCTGCCGGAAGCTCCATCTCCGAATAATGCCAATCATCAGGCCATCCGTCTTCATCCTTGTATTTTCTCGATAGTTTGTATTTCTTGTCGAGTATCTCGTACTGTTCGGAACGTGTCGGCTTCTCAGGAGCCTTCTGAACAACAACATCTATATCCGGCTTTTTTCTGGTATAATCAAATATGTTCAGCTGCTGCATAAGCTCACCCTCTTCTGAACTTGTTGGTTTTCTCATCGTACACCAAATAAGCCTTCACACTTTCGACTTCGCTTCTGACATCTTTAAGCAGCTTATCCGCTCCTAGATGTTTCCAACCGCCATTGTTGGCGATTGCCTTATCGAGTATTTTCAGAACCTCACTTTTGTCGATAAACTCCATATATTCCTCACTTTCTGAGAAGCTCGTCTACTCTGTCCGCTGTGACTTCTTCCTGCTGTAAGCGGTTGTCACGCTCAAACCCGACATCATATGTGCGGCGGATTGGGTCATAATACACCGAATACACCTTGCCGCCCACGATCTGTTCAAGTGCTGCCAAACACTCGTCTGATAAATTGTTCATTTCTATCATGTCTTAACCTCACTTTCTGAAAACAACAACTTTTTCTCCTGCTGCCTGCCCTTTACTTCGAGAAGCACGCCAAGCAGGAACTGTTCAACGTCTTCATTATTGCTAGCCTTTGCGCCTATTTCGCGGCAGTTCTCCATTAACTGTTTATAATCATCATCATTCATAATCCTATCTGCGCAGAGCTTCAACACACGCTCTCTGAAAACCTCTAAATATTTGCTTCTTGATTCCGACAACATCAGCCCCCTCACCTCCTTATTAGCTGAACGGTAGATTAATCTGTCTCACCTCTTCCCAACCTGTGCTTCCGTCTTTCTCTTTTTCCCACTCAAATGTTACGTTCGGAATCTTGGCAGGCGAAAATATACGCTTACTGTTCGGCTCAAAACAAAGCTTACAGTCAAACACCGTCTTGCCCTTAAAGCGCTCTTTCGAAACAGCCATCTTTCTATCATTGCTTGTTGCTATGCCTTTTTCTATTTCATTCTGCGAATATCTGCCATAGCTGATAATCATGCTTGCGTAATTTGTGATATCGGAACTTCCGCTAATCTCATCATTCATGTCAATTGATGCGCCATTGTTCTTGCGTTTATGTGCGATTAATATGATTGCGACATTGTGTTTACGAGCCATTGAAGCAAGCGTTCTGACAAAATGAGCCTGTGCCTCGTATTTATTGAGCATCAGCTCCGAAGATGCAACCAGATCGAGTGCGGTCATCAGATTGTCAAGCAAAATCACTCTGCAACCATACTGAATGATTGCTTGTTCGACCGTTTCAATCAATGCCGGGAACTCTCCACCATCTTCCTCGAATATTCTGTCAATATCATACAGATACAGCCTTTCTGCCATCCAGCTGTTGATTTTGCCATAAACATCAGCTTCGATTTTCGGCTCCCTCTTATCGTTGACATGTATATGTTCATTTCCGGCAAGCTGTAAATACAACCAGTCTTTAAATATTCCATTCGGAAGCTCCCCGGAATAAGCCATACATTTGTATCCCTGGTTTACCGCATACACTAATATCTGGCTTGCAAATGTGCTCTTGCCTTCGCCGGCCTTTCCTGTAATGACCGTAAGACCGCCCAAACAGATGCCGCCCACTAGGGAATCAATTTCTGGAATATGTGTCCTTATCTTATCCATCTTCGAGACATCAATCCTCTTGACTTCTGAAATATCAATAAGGGCCTCACTCTTGACCTTGACCGCATTTTTTACGCAAATCTTCAGCTGCTCTTTGCCGTATTTCTGTAAAATCTCGTTGGCATCCTTGCAGTCCTTGTAATCTTCCTCTTTGACGTGCTTAATGAGTATTGACGAGCCAAGCCTTGCATTCAGCTCATCGAGCAACGTGATATGTCCTTTTTCGTGGTCGCCGAACACAACAATTGTTTTAAAATTCTTTTTTATCCAGTTCCAACAATGCGGCAGCCACGTGAATCCATTTGCACCGGTCGGAACACTCACCGCATTTTCAATACCGGCTTCTGCAAGACTGAGGCTGTCAATCTGACCTTCTGTAATAATCAGCGTATGATTTTCTAAGTTGCAACAGTTCATCCCATAGAGAATCGCTTTGCAGTCCTTCTCGGTGAACTCCTTGCCGAATTTCTCAACCTGCGTCGGATCCGTCCTTCTGTACTTAACAAACTGTAGCTTGTTTTCTTCATCAAAAAATGGCATCGATAAAACAGACGGATTATCGTTTCGTGTGGTGATCTGATATCTTTTGACAATATCTTCGCTGATCCCACGCTTAACCATATATTCAATGGCAAAGTCCTTCGGGATGATTTTCTCTTTAGGCTGAACTAACCTCTTATAAATCTTTCCGGCTGGTAACTTGTAATAATCATCCCACTCACGTCCCAATGAAAAATTAAAATCATTCGCCAAGGTGAGCATGTTCCCTCTCGCTCCACAGCTGGCTCTGAAACATTGAAACTGACCATTCTCGAGGTTGATGCTAAATTTATCTTTATCAGTGGTTCTTTCGCCACAATATGGGCATTTAGCGAATATCATTTCATTCCTAGTAATCTTCGCCTCATATCCGTTTTCTCTTGCGAATCTCTTTGCGTCTTCTGAATTAAACTCGTACCTATACATCTTCACCCTCCAAATTGTCAAACCAACTGCTGTTTCCTTCTGAATCATCCACAGGCGGTTCCTCAGGAGTCACGTATTCTGAATTTTTAATCAGTCTTAACACGTTTCTGCAATAGCTCTCGAACGCTTCCTTCTTCTTGTTAGGTCTACTGCGTCCCATCACATAAGCGTAATATCCCACCGGAGAAATCTTACCATAAGGATCATACCATTCGGTCGCCCATTGTGCGATTGTTTTTTCATCAAAATTCTCTCCCGTAGAGAGATTTTCTTTCTTTATTTCTTTATATTCTTTTACTTCTTCTGTTGTATATCGCTTGTGCGTCGTCTGTGCGTCGTCTGTGCGTCGGCTGTGCGTTTTTTGTGCGTCATTAGATTCTTTTTTTGTTTGATAAAAATCGTATGAAACAATTGAAATTACTGTATATCTTGATGTGCTATTTACTGCGACTTCTCCTGTGCTTATTAGTCGTTTAATCCATCTTCGAATTGTTGCTTCTGATGCGTGCATACTGTCCGCTAATTTGCGATAGCTGGTCACAAATGAACCGCGTTTTATAACAATGCCGTGCCAGCGTCTGTCCTCCCAGTTCGCAAGCAGGAGAAGATGAAGGAAAAAGCCGCACATATTCAGGTCATCGTACCATTCCCATTTCTGTATTTTTCTGTCGATTTTGATAAAACCATTTAAGTCCAACCAACTCTTCCTCCTTACCCGAACAATTCGTATTCTAATTCAAGCCAGGTTCTCACTTCATGCGTCAGGATCTTTCTCATCAGCTGCGGCGTTGTCGAAACGTCTCTGCAAAAAATAAGCTGCATATTGTATTTGCTCAGAAACGAACATAAGGATCCGATTAATGCGTTCGGCTCCATCTGAGAGCGATATGAATGGTTGATAATTTTCTCCCAGCTCGCATTCTCAACGAGCAGATATATTTTTATTTTCTGTTCAGAAGCTCTTTCAAATTCTGCCGTAAATCTTTTCCTGTCAGAAGTTAAACACATGGCCAGTTCATCGATGTTCATTTTGCGTTCAATCGCCACCATCTTCGAGAAGTCGATTGTGATTGTTCGTTCAGAATTTGTCGGAATATCAAATTCCACGGAATAATCTCCGACATCTAACTTGCGCCTAATGTAGGGCAGAGCGATTAACTCCACCCTATCTTTAAAACGCTGAGTAGGCTGTTCTCTGGTGTCAACTAGAAGCCTCATTGAATCGATGACCTTGTTTATTTCAGAAGGTGTCATTAATTAAATGGCAATTCCGAAGCAAGACCAGCCGCAAGGTTTACAAATCCATCGGCGTCTGCTTTTGATTCAGAACCGCTTGATGCGCTGCCGCCTTTGAAAAGTCTGTCCTCTAAATATCCCTTCCAATACGTGCCCTTGCGAACTTCATCAACGCTGAGAATCGCACTGACTTCTGTTGCAAACTTTCCCGGTTCGTACTCTCTGCGGCGAACTGCAAATCCGACAGTCTTATTCTTCAGAGTTTTCTCATCCCAATTCCAGGTGTATCCCTGGTTTGATTCCTCAATCTTGCTCATTGTTGTCTTGAACTTGTTTGCGGTCTTTCCGTCTTCCTCGGAGCCATCATCGTTCGGAACGAATACTGACACAGAACCCTTCCACCACTTCTTATCGCCTGTCTGGCTTCTGTAATCATCTGCATAATAATCCTTATATTCGCCCTCTGTGACATCAACTGAAATCTTCAGATACTCGTAAGGCTTACCCTTCTTCGATGTGCCGGTCACATCCTCGGCTCCCAAAATCTTTCCGATGTAAACTCCTGGCACGATTCTGCTGTCCTTAATCACTGTTGCTGTTGCATAACTCTTTCTTGCTTTCATATTCTGTTCTCCTTTTCTGCGATAAAATTAATATTCTTTTAATGCTTCTAAAACTTTAACAATGTCATTTTCGATATACTGCTCATCGAATGCGCCGAGTGGTGTCTTGGCGGTTGAAAAATCTGCTCTGGTCTCAAACTTATGCTCTCCGTCGATTACTTTCGCGTGGAGCACAACCGGGAATTTTGATTCCAGAACGATCTTATCGAGCTTCTTGCCGCTGGTCTTAATGTGCGTGAACGTAAAACCGTCGTCTGTATGCTCCGTCTGTGTGTGACAGAGGAATATGACCGTTAAATCATCACGCACTGTTAACGCATAATCTACAATTTCGTATACAGAAGCCGCGAGGTCAACCCATTTGTCGAATCCCTTTTCCTTGCTTCTGCGCATCTCATCCGCAACCATTATTCCATTCAATGTGTCAATCACCACGTAATGCACCTTCGGACACTTATCGTTGATACCCTTTAATAATGCGAGTACCTTATTCTGTTCGTCCGTAGTCACATAGTTTTTGTTTTCAGAATTATACTGATTTCTCCAACCTTTCCAGCTGAGCCCCTTCTTATCGCAATCAATATAAAATGTCTCTGCCGGATTCAAATTTCTGAGCGATGTTGTCTTACCGGCTCCGGATTCACCCATTATTCCAATTATCATGTTTCTTCCTCCTCTTCACCTGTGTTTTCTCTTCTCTGCACTTCCTCGAAGGCCTTCTTGATTCCAAGGTCTTCAACCGTCATTCTGCTCTTCACCTCACCAATAGCCGCCTTTGCGTGTTCTATGATTCTAGATGTGAAATTCTGAACGTTGTTAGAGCTGATGTTTTCGTCCTTGACATATTTGTTCATAAGCTCCGCATATTCCTTGATTTCGTAAAGTGAAAATAAGATGTTTTCGTAATACAACATTTCGTATGCCTCCTTTGCGAGTGTAACTTTATAATTGCATTTTTCCATTCATAAAGTTACACTTTATTTTATTGTCAAATGTTCGCCACGCGGCAGAACCTCAACACCTTCGATTGTTTCACCTGCTTTAATCGCCTCTCTGATACGGTCATTGTCAGGCTCAAAAATCATCTTCTTGAATTTGTCCGGCAACTTCTCCGCATCAACCTCAATTGGCTGTAAGCCGCCATTTTTTGATACAGAAAATGTGAACTTTTCCGTCTTAATCTTGGTTTTGCCGAGCGCGTTCATCGCTTCTCTGATTGCCTTCATCAAACGCATTTGATTTCTTTCGAGTGCGCTTCTGCGTGTTCTCAATCTTTCCTCTTCCGCTTTGAGCGCTGTGATTTCATTCGTGATATTCTGATTGACTGCCGCATAACTGTCGGCTTTATCTTCAATCATCAGCTGAAGACTTTCGATTGTATCAGAAAATGTCTCCGGTGGATATTCCTCAATCATGTCCTGAAGCTCTCTCGCTTCCTCTGTGAGTTCGTATAACGTAAAATTAGCCATTAATTTCTTCCTCCTTTAAATCCTTACTGGCATAACACGATTCAATTACCGCATCCTCAAAATAGAGATATCCTCTCCACGGGAATTTATCCGTGCCGTCATTCTTGTAATACACCTTCTTACCAAGAATCTTCGCAAGCTCACGCACATCATACATATTAAGCTTGATGCGCTCTTTTCTCCTCTCGTCACGGTCCTCCTTAAATGTGTCCTTAGCGTAGTAAACGCCATAGCGGAGAAGCTCGTCATACTTATCGTTGAAATCATACGAACTGTCACGCACTTCCTTGGCGGCTCTGATTATTCTTCTTAAATCTGCTCTTACTTCATCGGCGGTCTTTCCGTCATAATTTCCTCTCATCATCTTTAACCTCCTAATATAAACCTTTTGTTCTCAGAAACATTAATATTAAAATCATCAGTGCACCCACGATTGAACACACAATCACATCACCGATTAACTCTTTCAGAAACACCCTCAACTTGTTGTTCCTTCTGAAAAACCTGTCATTCTTCAAGATTAACACCTTCCTCTCTCGCCTTCTGAATAAGCTTCCAATTCTCTACAAGAATAATCGGAGCTGTAAGCTCTGCCATTTTCTTTGCATCATATGGTGCTGGTTCTGTTCCGCGTGATTTTGCCGAAATATACATGAAGTAGTCAAGCACCGCACAAAGATTAACACGTGTGATTTTATCGCTTATCAGAATATCGAGACAGCTGTATCTCTCCGACTTCTGCATATCTTTAATGATGTCATAAACCTTACCACGAGAAATCTGCAAAATGCTCATAAGCTGAGTGACTGTTCTGTATGGTGTCATGCGTATTCCTCGCTTTCTTCCTCTAATATTGCGTGTTCAAGGCGCTCTTTTAATTCTGCCATGGCGAGCCAATTGTCTTCGTTTGGCTCAGAATTGTACACGTAAACCGCATTGTTGTACTGCATTCCAAGCGCCCACGCATCCTCATATTCCTTAATCATATATATCCTCCTTTTCATCCTCATATGCCGGTTGCTTCCAATCCGGTGACATTACCTTCTTAATTGCTGCTTCAAGCTGAGCTTCTGAACATCCGAAAAATTCTGAACGAATGAAAGCATAGCTCTTTTTCGCATCAATCAGCGCACGGAGTTTCGGTAAGTCTAATTTTTTCTTAGTGCGCCAACCTTTTGAGGCAATGTTTTCGACAGAATCCTCTTCTTTCTGTTCCAGCGGAACTTCATACGGATTCTCACGTATTCCAACCGCATCAAGCTTCTTAGCAGAGATTCCGAACAAATTGAGCCTAGTTCTTGCGCTTTCGTGCGAATATCCGTTGAGCCTTAGCAGAACATAAGCCGATTGAATATTCTTGTTTATCAGAAAATAATCTATTAATTCCGGTGGAATGAACACTCGCTCTTCCTCAGGAAGGTTCGGCTCTGATAAATTAAATCTAATTCTAGAATCAATCTCCATTAGTAAGCCTCTTTAATTCCGCACGCATTTCTCTGTTCTGACGCTTCAATTCACGTCTTTCTTTCTCATCCGCATCACATGCCCATTTCATCAGACCACAGCCAATCATCAGACTTGCGCTAATCATCCAAATTAACTCAAACAATGAAAATGTAAACATCATAAGTTCCTCCTAAATCGTTCTGACGCAAGAAAACTGATCATCAATCATTTCAAGCAGCTTGTCTCTGTCAATGTCAAACATCTCAATTAATGCATCTTTGTCAAGCTGTCTTACACATTTCGTACACACCTCAACAGTCTCCCAAGGCTTATCTCCGTCAAGGCTGAAATATTTATCTCCGATATTAATTGAGCGACCGCATTTACAACATTTATACATAAGCGCCTCCTTAATCCTTGAATCTTCTCGAATAATTCGTGTACAGCGTTTCTCTGAGTGAATCCTCGATGTCATTCTGTGTGAAGCAGAACTCCTTTGTCATTTCCTCTTGATTCATCTGATCCACGCACTCATCACAGATATATTTTCCGCTCCATATCGGGCGATTTGCTTTCTCGTCCTGGATGAACTGCTCATACATCAAATCATTCTTCTCGAACTTGTGACCACATCTTGCGCAAGATCCTCCGCAATATTCCATTTTCAACACCTCCTTATTGCATATCAGTCAACTTTTTCAACAAGAAAAATCTCGTGCATCTGCTTATTGGATAAGCTCAATGCGTGCTGGATTGCTAGAAGCTCACTCTGCGTGAACTCTGTGACGTTGTTGATTTTGTTGGATAAGGTCTGAACTTTGATTCCGGCAAGAACTGCCAGCTCTCTGATCGTGATGCCCTTTTCTAACAGAATCTGCTTTAATTTCAGCGTGTCCGTCATACACATTCTCCTTTCCGAAAATATTTTGTTGCATCTCCGTCAACAAGGACATCATATCACAATGTTGTCTCGATGTCAACAATTTTTTTTGTTGTTGTACAACAATTTTTTTTGTTGCTTTTTTGTCATTTGTTTGGTATTATTGCATTAAGAAGGGAGGAATATGATATGGAGAATTATGATTCAAAAATACTTGGAGAGCGCATAAAATCAAGGCGCAAAGAATTAAAGATGTCCCAGGAAGAGCTGGGCAGCCGAATCGGCTTCACAAAATCATCAATATCTAGAATAGAACATGGCGACCGTGCTGTATCATTCGAAAATATTAATAAGATTGCATCGGTTTTAGAAGTGGATCAGAAGTGGCTGCTTGGTTGGACTGATGAAGTTCAGTTCTCGAGAGATCAGCTGGCACATCACGTGCTGGATCTGCTCGAAAATATGCAGGTTGGAATCACAAAAGAAGATCCTCTTTTGTCAAGATTAATGGGATATATTAATTTGATGAATGATTCACAAAAACAAAGCCTCATTGATTACGCTGAATTTATTTCTGCAAATAAAAAGGACCCCGACCAAAGCTGATCGGGGCACAAGGAGGTGTTCTCGTGGAAGTAAAATAAAGATGTCCGAAAACACTATTTATATGGTGAATATATATTAGAGGTCTAATTAAACGCGGAAGTGATGTTTTTGTATGGTTGCACAAGACAAACGAAGGTATTCTAAATCAAGGATTGTGAAAAAGAAGTATCGGGGTCACTTCCGCGGGACAAGCTTAAATATGAGGTGCGACCTTTATCGCCGCACCCACAAAACTTACATTACAGAAAAATCTTAATGTTGCCTAGTGCCTGTTTAGCTAGGCAGTCACGAATGATTGTTAGGAATCACCTCTGTAAGTCTTAATGTCTTACAGTACATTACGCCAGTAATAAAAATATCTCAAACAGAAGACAGTAATAATATGTTGAAAATATTTTTATTAGTAAGCCGGTGAATTAAGCCGACTTCCACTTATTATTGTATCACAGATTTGACTAATACGCAACTAAAATTTGACAAATTATCAATATTTTTTCAGAAGGGAGGAACAATATGTATTGTGAAAAATTGAAAAATGGAAAAGTCAGATATATTCAGACTTACAAGGATTATGTTTCAGGAGCTAGCAGAAAAGTTTATGCCGTATTCGATAAGGACACATCGCGAAATCGTATGCTTGCCGCACAGCAGTTGTCAGCAAAAATCGAGCAGAAACGCTCTGAAAATGGTTTTGGTAAGGACTTATATGTCTCTACCTTAAAAGAGCGATATTTAGCCTATTTGGCTAGACAGGATAAAGAAAGTTCAATGATAGTTATTCGAAATCAAATGGACATTTTGTCGGAACTACTCGGAAATATCCACATCAAGAATGTGACTGCCGCACTTATCAGCCAGAGACTTCTAGAAACAGGCAAAAGCAATAAGACGATTAATGCGTATATTACGAGATGGAAAATCTTTTATCATTGGTGCTATTCGCAAGGCTATGTCGCCGACACCGACTGCGCCGACCGTCTGACTAAATTTAAGACAGAGCCGCCGCGTCTTCGCAACATTCAGAAATATCTCGAACGCTCCGAGCTGACCGCCGTTCTGAATGAAATACAGAATGAGCGCATGTGCTATTTTGCGAAATTCCTAGCGTTGACCGGTTGCCGCATAGGCGAAGCGACTGCACTGCTTGAATCAGATGTGGATATGGTTAACAGAACAATCACAATCAATAAGACTTACAGCCACCAAACACATAAATCATCAAGCACTAAAACGGAGACTTCTGAACGAGTGATTTACATCCAGGATGAACTTTTTCAAATGCTCCGCGAATATCGTGCGTGGAGGCTTCGTGATTTGTTCAGAAGCGCATCTGACACGGACTACTTGTTTTATTCTGCCCGCCACAAGCCATTCTGCCATTCAAAATTCCGCAAGGTGTTTTCAGAGGCGACGCTCAAAGCCACCGGCCGCAAGCTCCCTGTGCACTCGCTCCGTCACACGCACGCATCATTGTTGTTCGAACAGGGCGCAACGCTGGATTTGGTTTCAGAACGTCTCGGACACGCTGACAGCGATATTACCAAGGAAATATATCTGCATATCACGAAGAAGCGTAAATCAGCGTATTTTGAGCAGATTAAGAAGATAAGCATTTTGTAAATAAAAAAGTGGGGTAAGCCGTTGAGCCTACCCCTTTATTTTATTTCTTCTTATTCTCGTTGTTCTCGATGTATTTATCGATCAGCTTCTCGAGAATATATGTCATTGATTCACCGTTTCTGTCAGCAATCGCTTGAAGCTTGTCCTTCTTGATGTTGCTGATCCTAAAACGGATATATGTGTCTTTTGCCATGTGCGCCTCCTGAATTAATAATTAGCGTCGTAGTCGTTTATTTTGCCTTCCACATAGCTGCAAATCGGTGGAACGATATGGCCGTCTTCAATCTTCCAATAAAAATAGATGTCGTCGCCTTCTTCCTCTGCCCACTCTTCCATATATGCTTCTTTTTCAGAATCGAGATCAGTTTTAAGATCTTCTTTGTCAATAAGGATACACTTGTGTATCATATCGATTGCCTGTGTGTAGCCCTTTGATCTTGAATGATAGTCAACCTCAATGTCTAATCTATACTGCACTGTATCGTAATCGGTATCATTAGCGTACACTCTGATTTCTGCATCCTCATCATTTTTGTCGTCGTAAAGCTCCCAAGCCACCTTGATGGCTTCGTTCTTGTCCTTGTATACGCTGATGAGGAACTCGTCGCCGTTGCTCTTCGTCCAAAGCTGGAACTTGTAGTTCTCCTTCAGGAACTTCTGTTCGTAGTCCTCTAAATCCCAGCCGTCGAGGTCAAATGTTTCTCTTTCGTTGTCATCTTCGCCGTCAGATGTGAGTGCATATTCAAGGTCGTTTGCGATATATTCTGCAAAGTCCTTAACTTCGTATCCCTTTGTTCTATTCTTCCACTCGTTGATCTGCTGCGTGAAGTACTCAACCTTTTCCTCAAATGTTCTCTCGTTCCAATTCTTCATAATTTTGTCCTCCTTGATATTGTTTGTTTGTTGTTTGTTGTTTGTGTATTTCTTTGTTGTGATTATATGTTATCACAATGTTATCACTTTGTCAAGCACTTTTTAAAATTTTTTCAAAAAAAAATAAGGACACCACCTCATCACGAGATGATGCCCTCTTGTATCAATTTTGCCCTAATTTTGCCCTTTCGTATGGGCACAATCGCCACAACACACTATTCATCAATGTTTCAGAGCAAGTGTTATAAAACCATCATTTTTATAAATGGGTTTATCATTATGTTTGGATATTGTCAGAAGTGGCTTAAAATCAGCATTTCTGTAAAAATGGTTTGCCCACTTAAAACCAAAATTGGTTTTTATTTTGCCCTTTTTTTGCCCTTATTTTCTGTACACTACGATCGCAACATGTTTGCAAGGTGCAACGAGAATATCACCCTCACGGAGCAAGTCAGGGCGCTTTCTGTAATAAAGTCCATTGAGACATTTAAAGTGGTTAGTAAGCATAAGATTGACACCAATGTTGCCGCTTGCACTCCACTTGTTTATCTTGTAGGAAGCTCCGAACTGTTCAGAAACTGCCGACACACAAGCCGCCGCCATAGCGGAGCAGTCTGTATTGACTGGGTTTTCGATGTTCCCTGCAATAAATCCGACACGCTCTAGTTCATCATACAGAGATACACGTCCGTTGCTGTCGAGTGCCTGCGAATATCCGACTAAATCGGATTCTGCAATCTTAATCGCCTTTTTCGCACATAAGATGCCAGCTTTTGCGTTTTTGAATCTGTAA
>OCTX012266235.1_pt1 | contig 12929 bp, 10 predicted proteins | sample 1539691 | NCBI WGS metagenome assembly OCTX01 (sample SAMN02144231, study PRJEB22623) | gut metagenome | biome: sheep rumen | host: Ovis aries | place: New Zealand
ATCGCAAGGACTCTCTTCAGAAAGGGGGAGAGCAGGATCAGAACCAGATAGCCCGAAATGAACCAGTGGCTATATCCGAATACCGGAAAAAAGGCTGCAATGACATAGTTCGGCTTGACGTCGGCCGGATAAAAAAAGGCCATCAGCAGGGTCAGAATCACCGTATAGAACAGTTCCTCCAGCCAGAGTTTTACAAAGCGGCTGCCCCGGAAAGAAGCGTCGGCCATAAACCAGCATCCGATTATCAGGAAAATATTTACAGAAATTCTGGCAGCGTTGCCCATGAAGAAAGAGAACAGAAAGTTCACGCCGGAAGCGTCCCTGAGTACATCTCCCTGGCCGACCAGATGGTTGGCGACGATGCAGAACATGGCAAAAAGACGCAGCAGTTCCAGATTCGAACTGCGCTCCTTCCGGATGCTGTCTGCAGCAGATACCCCCTTCATGTACCTCTCCTCCGTGAATTTCCCGGTTCATGCTTCCATATGATCCGCACTTTATGATCCGGACTCTGCACTCTGATTACGGAAAAGTCATTCCGCAAGCCGGAACTGTCTTCTCTGAGATCCGGCGGCCGGAACTGTCTTCTCTAAGATCCGGCGGCCGCAGCTGCCGGCCTTCTCTCAGGAAAATGCCTGCCCAAGCTCTGCGGCAAGCTTTTCTTCCATCGCCTGAGCGGCTTCCCTGTCAGGCGCCGTGACCGACAGATACAGCTTGAGCTTCGGCTCCGTCCCGGACGGACGGACCACTGCGCTGCTGTGCCCTTCCAGCATATATTTCAGAACGTCGGATTTCGGAAGATTGTTCAGTCCTTTTGAATAATCCTGGATCTCGAGAACCTTCAGTCCGCCGAATGCCTGTGTCTCTCCGCTTTCCGCCTTCCCGTGGAAGTCCTTCATGATCGCCTGCATGCGGTCAAAGCCGGCAGATCCCTCAAATTCAAAGGAATGCAGGGTATTATAGGTGTAGCCGTAGAGATCATAAAGCTCCTGCAGTTTCTCCGTCAGGCTGATCCCCCGCGTCTTATAATAGCTGAACATCTCCGCGATCAGGAAAGCGCCGTCAACCGCATCCTTGTCCCGGACATAGCTTCCGCTCAGGTATCCGTAGCTCTCCTCAAAACCAAATATATAGGAATCTTCTTTCCCCTGTTTCTCCAGCAGGCCGATCTGCTCCCCGATGAACTTGAATCCGGTCAGGACGTTGACTGTGCGGACCCCGTAATGGGCGGCAAGGCGCTCCGCCATATCCATGGTAACGATGGTCTTGACAAATACCGGATCTGCCGGCATCTTCCCGAGTGCCTGCCTTCTGGAGCAGATATAATCCAGAAGAAGAATGCCGGTTTCATTGCCGCTCAGAAGCCTGAAGCTTCCATCTTTTTCGCGGACCGCTATGCCGACCCTGTCACAGTCCGGATCCGTCGCCATCAGCAGGTCTGCCTGCCGCTCCGCGGCATATCTCATGCCCAGCTCCATCGCCTCGCGGATCTCCGGGTTCGGGTAGGGGCAGGTCGGGAAATGGCCGTCCGGCTTTTCCTGCTCTTTCACGACCGTAATATTCTGATACCCGCTCTCCTTCAGCACACGCATAACCGGTTTCAGGCCGGTTCCGTTCAGCGGACTGTATACAATGGCAACATTGCGGTCCACCTCGTCATCCGGCCCGAGCAGGGACTGCTTCTTTACCTCCTCGGTAAAATCGGTATAGATCTGCTCCGGGATCCAGCTGATCCTGCCGTCCGCAAAGGCCGCGTCAAACTCTGCCCGGCGGACGTCTTCAAAGACATCCAGCGCTTCGATCTCCTTCAGGATGTCCGCAGCTGCCTGCGTGGTGATCTGGCAGCCGTCATCGCCGTAGACCTTATATCCGTTGTATCTGGAAGGATTATGGGAAGCCGTGATCATGATTCCCGCCGCACAGTGAAGCGCCCGCACCGCGTAGGAAAGGCAGGGCGTCGGCATCAGGCAGGAATAGATATGAACCCGGATCCCGTTTGCCGCAAATACGCCGGACGCAGTCTTCGCAAAGAGGTCCGATTTGATGCGGGAGTCATAGCTGACCGCGATGGAGCGCCTGTCAGGGGCATAATTCTTCAGAATATAGTTTGCAAGACCCTGGGAGGCTTTTGCGACAGTATAGACGTTCATGCGGTTGGTTCCGGCGCCGATCACACCCCTCAGGCCGCCCGTTCCAAAGGCCAGCTCCCTGTAGAAGGCGTCCTCAACGGCAGACGGATCGTCCTTCATCGATACGAGTTCTGTCTGAAGATCCGGATCTGCCGACGCCAGAGCGCACCAGCGTGCGTAATTCTCCTCAATTCTTCCCATCTTTTTCGTCCTCCCAGGTTACCCTGCTTTTAATGATTTCTGTCTTCCTTCCCTCTCAGCCCTCTCTGCCGCAGAAAGCGGACAGATAACGCAGGAACAGGTCCCGGATTCTTTCAAAACGAAATCTCGACAGCTGCCTGCGCTGTCCCTTCAGGATCTCCTCCCTCAGCTCCCCGTCCCGCACGACGCGGTCGATGAGGCCCGCGGTCAGAAGCGGATCCTTCTCCTTCAGCAGGATGCCCCCGCCTCCGAGGGTATCCGCCACGGCGCCCGCGTCAAAGGCAATAATCGGCGTCTTGAAGAGCATCGACTCCACGATGGGAACGCAGAAGCCCTCATGCTCGCTCATGCAGACGAAGACGTCCGCGATGCGGTAGTAGGCGAGGATCTCCGCGAAAGAGATATGTCCCGTGAAGAAGACATTTTTCACGCCCAGCTCCTGCACGTAATCCCTCAGCCTGCGGTAATAGACGTCGTCCTTTCCGTAATTTCCGACCAGGAACAGCTTCGCGTCCTGATCATAATTTCTCTGATACAGGGTAAAGGCGGCTATGATGTCCTCGAACTTCTTGTTGGGAACGATCCGGCCCACAAAGGCCACATTGCTTCCTTTCGCGCAGGGATTAGGGCTGCTGTACTTGCGGATGACCCTGGAATCCGGCTTCTTCCGGTAATCCTCAAAGGGGATGATCAGCGGAAGGACGTCGATCGGGCAGCTGTAGCCGTAGGAGATCAGGTCCTGCCGGTTGAATTCCGAATCCGCCAGGCAGTAGTCAAACTCATTTTTCAGGCGCTTTACTTCATTGAGGCCGCTCATGCAGCCGTCATAAAAGTCCTTGTGATATTCCTTGAAAAAGGAGGCGGGCGTCACGTTGTGGTACAGGGCGATCTTCCTGCACTGTGCCCGCTGGATGCAGGGGAAATACGCCCAGGCGATGGACATGTGATAGAGAATCACATCGTCCCGGTCCGGCTCCTCAAATCCCTGCCGGATATCATGCACGATATTCTTCGGGATCGAATCGCTGATATTCTCCGCGTAGATCGTGGTCTCATATCCCGCATCCTTCAGGATCCGGTCAATCTCAAGCGCCTCGTTCCCGATCGCGTCGCCGAACATAAAGGTCGGCAGCATCTGTATGACTTTCACTCTCTCTACCTCAATTTCCGGCACATGCTGCTTCCTGCCTGCGCACCTGTCTGCAGATTACAATCTGCAGCCTCCGTGCATCAGGCCTCCTGCCATCTGTGCTGACCGCGTCTGCCTACTTAAAATACCTGGGCTTCGTACCTGTGCTCTTATCTGCCTTCTTTAAATACCAGGAGCTTTTTTCTTCAGTTCCCCTGGGGTCGCCTTCATGGCTGCTGACCGCGCTTTCCGTTTCCGGGCGGCCTGCCTTCTTCAGCTTTTCAATTTCCGCCTCCAGCGCCGCTAGCCGTTCTTTCAGTTCCCGGACCGCCTGCTCCTGGGCCTGGATATAGTTCCGCTCCTGGCGGAGGGCGTTGACCAGGGCCGCGTTCACGCTGTTCTGATCCTCCACCACCGGCTTGATATAAAACCTTGTGAATTTGCGGACAGCCTTCTTGACCGTCATGGCGCCGGTATTCCCGGCTTCGATCACACGATCCAGAGGCACCTTGTAATGGTCCGCCGCATAGAGCAGATTCCTTCTCAGTTCCTTGCGGGAGTACTCATGGCTGTCCGGCAGGACAGTCATGATCTCATTGGAGAAGGGGATCTCGTCAAAGGGAACCAGGGTATCGTCCAGCTCCCTGCGCTCGATATCGGCGCGAATCTCATCCATAATCTTTTCGACATCTATCGTCTGTGCCATATCTTCTCCCCTCTGCAGAAGCCGCCGCGCGGCCCGTTCTTTCCTTCTCTGCGATGACGTGCAGATGTGCTTTTACTGTTCACGGCGCCCACACGGGAGGCCGCAGCTGAGCAAATACTGCTTTCCCATGCTTCAGGCGCTGAAATTCGGAGTAAATCAGCATTTCCCCCCATGAATGGCGGCAGGATCTTACAGATTTTCCGCAAAATGCCTCTGCCGGTTCTTGAAAACCGCAAGTCCGACCAGAAGCAGGACGATTCCCACAACAACCGCTTCCGCCAGGGTGCTCAGATCCGGAATCTGCTTATAGTACAGGATCTGCCGGTAGGCTGTGATCACCGAGGACATCGGGTTGAGCCGGAAGACGAACATCAGCTTGTCCGGCACCATGCTCTCATCATACATGATCGGGGTCATAAACTGCCAGGCCATGGTCACGATTCCCATGACATGCATGAGGTCTCTCAGAAAGACCGTCAGGGCCGAAAAAAGGAGCGCCATCCCCAGTGCCAGCACATATTCCACGGCCATAATGACCGGAAGAAAGAGCAGGGCGACGGGGTTCAGGCCTTTTCCGGACACAAGCAGGACTGCAAAGACCACGATAAAGCAGAGGAGCATATTTACAAAATTCCCGGTCACGAAAGCGATCGGAAGGACTTCCCTGGGAAAATATATCTTCTTTACCATGTCCGCCGAAGACAGGATGCAGCCGCAGCCGCCGGAGACGCAGGTGCTGAAGAAGAGCCAGGGAATCAGGGCCACAAAGAGGAACAGGTAATAATCCCTAATCCCGTTGCGCATAATAACGGAGAACACCAGCGTATAGACCATCAGCTGCAGGAGCGGATTGATAAAGGTCCACAGGAAACCCAGCACCGAGCCCTTGTATCTGCCCCTTAAATCCCGCTTGACCAGGCTGAAGATCATCTCCCGGTATTCATATATCTCTCTTACTGTCTTCAAACGCTCTGCCTCCTCAGCAAGTTACTCTCAAAAACTGGGCCTTTCCATGCAGCTTCAGCTGGATGGAGGAAGCCGGAACAAACATGCAGTCCCCGCGGAAAATTCTGAGCGCCTGGCCTTCCGCTTTCTGCTGGCCGCAGGCGCACCTGCCCTCCGGCGCACGATCGTCCTCAAATACAACTCCGCAGCCGTCCACGCACAGCCAGATCTGGAAGGACTTGTCATCCGCGCAGAAATCCGCCATGCAGCGCACCCGCTCCGTATTGATCAGGATCCGCTCCACCTGAAAATAACGGCAGCGGTACAAAAGTTCGGAAGCCCATCCCGGCCGGTACCGCAGGGTGCGGATCGGCTGCCTGGGCACAAGCGCGCTTTTCAGATCCGCGACCTGAAGGGCTTTCTCTATGTGCAGCTCCCGCTTTTTCCCGTTCTTGTCCAGCCGGTCGTAATCATAGACCCGGTAGGTCACGTTGGAGCTTTCCTGAATTTCCGCCACCAGCGCGCCAGCGCCGATGCCGTGCAGGGTTCCCGGCCGGATCACGAACACGTCATCCCTGCGCACAGGTACCTTCTGCAGGTAGCGCTCTATATTGCCCTTCTCAAGACTCTGCCGGACAAGGCGCTCCGTCATATTCCTCGAAAAACCGCAGACCAGCTTTGTGTCCGGTTTCGCGTCGACCACGTACCACATCTCCGTCTTGCCCAGGGAGCCGTTCTCATGCTCCGCGGCGTAGGCATCGTCCGGATGCACCTGAACGGACAGATCCTTCGCCGCGTCAATCAGCTTGACCATGACCGGCAGCCCCCCGTCCGGCATCCTGAGCGGGCTTGTTCCTATGTAGTCCGGATGCTCTTTAAGCACGCTAAGGAGTGTCCTGCCCGCCTCACTTCCCGAAGCGATCACGCTCGGTCCGTCCGGATGGGTAGAACACTCCCAGGTCTCCGCCAGCGGCGTCAGGTCGGTCTCCTTGGAGAAATCATCCTTCAGCCGCCTCCCGCCCCAGAGATAGTCTTTGCAGGCGGGATGCAGCAGAAACGGCCTGTTACCGTTCCAGCTCGTATTTCTGTTTGTCATGAACCGATATCTCCCTGCCGATCTGCACCTCTATGATGTTCAGATCCGTTTCGGCGATCACCGTATGACGGCAGCCCGCCTGCATGGTTATGACATCGCCCGCTTCCACATTCTGTTCCATGCCGTCAACGATGGTCCGTCCTTTTCCGGAGATGACCGTCCACATCTCGTCCCTGTGCTGGTGGCTGTGGTAGCTCATGCGGTGTCCGGCAAGAACCGTGATCTTCACGGTTTCATAGCTGTCGCCGATATCCAGGACACGGTATTCACCCCAGGACTTTTCCGCGTAACGCACCTGCTCGTCCAGGCGCTCCACATACTTTTTCAGGTAGCCGGACTGTTCCTTGTCCGATACCAGAATGCCGTCCGGGCTGGCCGCGACGACCAGGTCCTTCAGGCCCATCCCGATGACCGGAATATCCAGTTCATTGATCACATGAACATTCTCGCAGTCATCCGCCAGGATCACGCTGCCCACCGTGTTTTCCGTCATGGACTCGGTCAGGGTGTTCCAGGTTCCCAGATCCTTCCATTCTCCGGCAAAGCGCATGACCGCGATGCTCTCTTCTTTTTCCACCACCGCGTAGTCAAAGCTGATCTTGTTCAGATCCTCATAACGGTTAAAAAGATCCTGATAGTCCGAAAAATCAATCAGCTCATGCGCTTTCCGCATGACATAGCCCAGCTTGCAGGCAAATACGCCTCCGTTCCAGAGGGCGCCCTGGGCGATATATTCTCTGGCTGTCTCCGTGTCCGGCTTCTCCCGGAAGGTCGAGACGGCGCTTACCGGATCTGTATTCTCCGGAATGATGTAGCCGTATTTTTCACTCGGATAGGTCGGTTCGATGCCCATCAGGCACAGGTTCGCCCTTCCCTCCGCCGCCAGATCCCCCAGCTTTTTGAGGGCGTCAAAATAATCATCCTGCACGTAGGGGTCGACCGGGCATACAACGACCGGCTCCTCACTGCTCACGCCCATCACATCCTGCAGATAGGCGGTGGCCAGGGCGATCGCCGGAAAGGTATCCCTCCTGCAGGGTTCAACCGAGATGCCGATCTCCTCTCCCAGCTGGTTCAGCAGATCCGACACCTGGGTTCTGGAAGTCGCCACGGTCACCTTCGCATCTTTGTCAATGCGCCGGATCTGGCGGTAAACGCGCTGGACCATGGACTCATAGCTCCCGTCCTGCGTTCTGAAAATCTTTATAAACTGCTTCGAGCGAATATCATTGGAAAGCGGCCAGAGCCGTTTTCCGGATCCGCCTGAGAGAAGAACAATATTCATACTTCCGTCTCCTGTCTGTAACTGTTCACGGTTCTCCGCACGGCAGGCAGCCTGCCGCTAACTGCCGCTCCTGTCTTGAATATTCCTCAAACATTTCCTTCACGGTATCAAAAATCGTATATTCCGGCTGCCAGCCCAGTCTTTCCGTGATCAGCGAGTGGTCGCAGATGATGACGGGATTGTCCGAGGGCCGCATAAGGGCCGGATCCCGCTCGGCCGTGATCGGCTGTCTGGAAAGGGAAATGATATAGGACAGAAGGTCCGTGAGCTTCACACCCTGGCCGCTCCCTATATTATAGACTGTTTCGCAGTCCCCGCTCTCCAGCACCATCCGGTAGGCGCGCACGACATCCTTCACGCAGCCGAAGTCCCGGACGACTTCCGTATTGCCGACCTTCATGACGCCGGGCCTCCCGCTCTCGGAGATCCGGGCGGCCTGCCTGCACCAGCTGGGAATCACAAAGCCTTCCGACTGCCCGATCCCCGTATGGTTGAAGGAGCGCACATGATGCACCTTCATCCCGTAGCGGCTCCGGTAAATCTCCGAAAACTGCTCCAGGGCAAGCTTGGAGATCCCGTAGGGATTGCCGGCGTTCAGCTTCGCGTCCTCGCGGATCGGCCCGTCCGCCACGGCGTATTCTTCGCTGGAGCCGACAAAAAGGATTGCGGCTCCGGGCACGGACTCCCTTGCAGCCTCCAGAATGTTCAGCCCGCCGCAGACGTTGACTTCCATGGTCTTCCCCGGCATCTTCCAGGACTGGCCGACGCTGCTGATGGCCGCGAGATTGACGATTGCATCCGGCCGGAACCGGTCCACAATGCGCCGGACCGCTTCCATATCCAGAAGATCGCAGCACTCAAAGGCGTCGCACTCCCGCGCGCTCCCGGTCTTTGCCACATCACTTCCGGCAACCCTGCAGCCATGCGCTTTCAGTTCCCGGGTGAGGTAGCCCCCCACAAAACCGCCGGCACCGAATATAAGGGCTGTCTTCATATAATAACCTCCCTGTCCAAAACTCCGCCGCGCGGATTCCCGTATAAATCCGGACTAAGCCTTCTCAGCGGTTCTTCGCTTCCTTCCTTGCAAGCTCCAGATCGTGCTGCGCCATAATGGCGACCAGCTCCTCATAGCTTGTGCTGAGCGGATTCCATCCGAGCTTTTCTTTCGCTTTCGCGGGATTGCCCCAGAGATTCACAACGTCCGTCGGCCGGAACCAGGCTTTGTTGACGCAGACCAGCATCTTCCCGGTCTTTTTGTCATAACCCTTCTCATCCATGCCGCTGCCCTTCCACTCCAGCTCGATCCCGTCATTCAGGAAAGCGAGGGTCGTAAACTCGCGGACGGTATGCTGTACGCCGGTGGCGATGACATAATCGTCCGGCTCATCCTGCTGCAGGATCAGCCACATGCATTCCACATAATCCTTCGCGTAGCCCCAGTCTCTGAGGGAATCCAGGTTGCCCAGCTCCAGGTGGTCCTGCAGGCCGCAGGCGATTCTTCCGGCCGCCAGTGTGATCTTCCTGGTGACAAAATTGTCTCCGCGGCGCTCGGATTCATGGTTGAAGAGAATCCCGTTGCAGGCAAACATGCCGTAAGCTTCCCTGTATTCCTTAATCATCCAGTAGCCGTACTGCTTGGCCACAGCGTAGGGGCTGTAGGGATGGAAGGGCGTGTTCTCATCCTGCGGGCACTCCTCCACCTTGCCGTACAGTTCGGAAGTGGAAGCCTGGTAGATTCTGGTCTTCTTCTCAAGCCCGAGGATATGAACTGCCTCCAGAATTCTCAGAACGCCGAGAGCGTCCACGTCGCCGGTATATTCCGGAGCATCAAAACTGATCTGGACATGGCTCTGCGCTGCCAGATTATAGATCTCATCCGGCTGCGTCTCGCGGACAATGCGGATGATGCTGGAGGAATCCGTAAGATCTCCCTCGTGAAGGGTAATGGCCTTCTTCTCCAGCAGATGATTGATCCGCTCAGTGGTTGAGACGGAGGACCTGCGGATCAGGCCGTGCACCTCATATCCCTTGCTCAGCAGAAGCTCCGCGAGATAGGAGCCGTCCTGGCCCGTAATACCGGTTATCAATGCTGTCTTCATAGTATCTTATCTCCTCTGTATCGAATAAAGTATCTTCGCCTGATCATTCTGCGATGTGACGGTCAGAAATTCATTCTGCGATGTGACGGTCAGAAACAGCCTTTACCCTGACCGACTTTTAACCTTCGCATCGTTTTATCATAACACATAGAAGTCCGGCTCTCAATCAAAACTCCGCAGGGCAGTATTTATCCGATCTCCTTCAGCCGCTCAAGGATCTTCCGGGCGCTGTTGTCCCAGGTCCAGTTTGTCCGCGCGTCGGCGGAGGCGATCAGCCCCAGCTCCCGGGCCTCCTGCTTATGTTCATAGACGTAGCGCATGCGCTCCATCAGATGCGCCTCACTGGGCTGCGCCCACTGAAAGCCTTCATAGTAGGGGCATTTGGCCTCCGCGTTGATAAGCTTTTCCACGTCGACCGGGTATCCGTTCTTCTCGTTGAAGAAATCGGTCTGCGAGCTCCAGTTCGTCGCGATGACCGGCAGACCGCAGGCCATGGCTTCCAGGATCGGCATGCCCCAGCCCTCACCTCTGGTCGGCAGGACGAAGCAGTCCGCGGACCGGTACAGGGTCGGCATGTCATATGCCGCGAATTTGGTATTGTAGAGGAAAAGGATGTCCGGGCCGTCAGCCGGGAGCTGGAGTTTCCGGATCTCCTCATCGATATTCACGCTGCCGTCATTGTTGAAAACCTTGCAGATCAGGCAGACGTCACGGTTTTTGCGGAAGGCGTTGCTGAAAGCCCGGATCAGGATATCCGCCGCCTTGCGCTCTCCCCACTCAAATACGGAGAGGAAGGTATACTTCGTATGATGCTTGTAGGAATGGATCTGCGGACTGTAATAGTTGGGATCCACCCCGAGCGGTATCACATGGATCGGCACCTTCACGCCGCTGTCCCGGAATGTCTTCTCATTGAAGCTGGAGGGCACCCACACCTCATCCATGAGGTTGCACTGCCGCACCCACTCGGCGGGAATCCCGGTCGTCTCCAGCATGGTAAAACCGATCTTGTATCGTCCGTCATTCTTATAGAGAACATCGCCCTGGCCGTAAGCCACCTGCGGGCAGTTCGTCTCAAAGGGCCTTCTGCGGATCAGGATCATCAGCCGGCTGTCGCAGTCGTCCGTCTCCTCCACCGGAAAAGGCGTCCCCTCGCCGTAGATGTATTTATAGCGGATATCCACGCCCAGCTCGTCCAGGGCGGACATCATGTTCTTGGCGGACACCGCATAGCCCGAGGGGAAATTCATGATCGAGTGCCAGGCCATGGTCCGGTTGTAGCGGCTTTCCAGTTCCTTCCCCCACAGCTCTCTGAACTTCTTCTGGGAGATCAGGAACATGTCCGAAAAATCGACCTTGTTGATGCTGGTCGAAACATTCTGGTAATGCACCAGCGTCACCTGGCCGCAGTTGATCACCTTAAAACCTGCTTCGCGGGCGCGGAAGCAGTAGTCCGTATCCTCGAAATAGGAGAAAAAGGCCGTGTTCAGGCCGCCGATCCGGTCAACTACCGCCCGTTTGATATACACCGCGGCAAAGACAACACCCTGCACTTCCCGGTTGTCCGGATACTGGCCGATATCCTTCTGGCCGCCTCCGATCTGCTGTCCCCAGTAATCGTCGGGATAAATCACCGTTCCGCCGTGCAGGAACTCTCCCTTTTCATTGATCAGCCGGCACCCGATCACGCCGTTCTTCTCATCCTCATAGGCGCATTCCTGCAGCCGGATGAGCCAGTCCTTCTGGTTGATGATGATGTCATTGTTCATCAGGACGATATCATCGTCCTTAATCTGTTCGATCGCCGCATTATTGCCGCGCACAAAGCCAAGATTTTCCCCGTTCCGGATCACCCGGATCCAGTCGATGGTATCCAGATATTCCAGCGTGCCGTCCGTGCTCCCGTTATCCACTACATAGACCGTCACTTCCGGCGACAGCGTATCCTTCAGGGAGGTCAGGCACTGTCTGGTATAGCTCAGGCCGTTCCAGGTAAGGATAATGATCGATACTTTTTTCATAACAACTCCTCCGCCGCTTAAACCTGCAAACCCGGTCAGCCCTTATTTTGTGCACACGATATAATAATCCCGCGGCCCGTACAGCTTCCGGTTCAGCTGCTCGGCCAGCTGCTTCGTCCCCCGGTCCATATCCTTTGTGATCTGGATCTGCTGCTCCTTCTCAAAAGCATTGATAAAGCCTGTCTCATCAATCGTGAAACCGGCCTGCTCCAGCAGAAACTGAAGTGCCTGGGGGTCAACCGGCCTTACATTGAAGGGATTTTTATAAAATCCTTCCGAGAAGATCGCCAGCGACTGCGGATTCGCTGTCTCGATAATGAGGCGTCCGCCCCGCTCCAGCCTGCGGTAGGAATAGAAAAGAAGCCTGTACAGGTCATCCTGGCTCATCGTCTCGATCAGGTGGGAGGCAAATACGCCGCCGAGGCTGTTGTCATGGAACTCCTTCAGGAATACGATGCAGTCCTTCCTCTGTACATCATAGCCCTTCTGGCTGCAGCACTTGACCATCGCCGTGCTCAGGTCCACTCCCTGCGCCCCGATGCCTGCCCTGCTCAGAAGCCCCAGGAATTCTCCTCTCCCGCATCCCAGATCCACCACGTTCCTGCTGCTCTTGCGCTCCTTAAAGAAATCGACGTACTTCTCAAGCTGCGCCGTATTCTTCTTTGTCTGCGGGCGGAACTTCTCTTCAAACTTCAGATACCAGGCGCCCGGAAAGCTCTGGTGCGGCTCAATCGAATGGTCATGCAGGAAATTCAGGTAGGATATCACACCTGAGTTGAAATCCACCTGCTGATGCACCAGGTCGCCGACAAACCAGCTGGTGACCTTCTTCACGCCCCTGCGGTAGGCTTTTTTCACGGAGGCAAGCCTGCCCCCTGCCTCATCCACGCCGCGGTAAGCCTCCAGTGCCCAGAAGCGGTTGAGATCCTTGAGTCTGAGCCGGTTCTCCCGCTCAAAGTCCATGCTGGAGGCGACGGAAGACTCGCGGAAGTACTCCCTGTCGTCCATATTGTAGAAATCGTTTACATGGTCCATGGCCTCTTCCACATAGTCCACAGACGCATCCGTCAGAAAATATACCATATTCCTGTCCCCTTAACCGTTAACAGCTCAGCGTCCCTGCTGTTTTCTCCCTGAGTGGCCTATATCTTATCACAGCACTGCCAAAAAGAAAAGCCTGGCCGGAAGGAGAAAGACATACACCCACCTCTTCCCGGCCAGACCGGTGATCAGGCTGCCCGCAGGAACAGTCTGCAGAGATATTTTCACAGGCTATTCCTGCGCGGTCCTTTATTCAAAGGGATATTTCAGACCCCAC
>OCTX012221221.1_pt1 | contig 12921 bp, 8 predicted proteins | sample 1539691 | NCBI WGS metagenome assembly OCTX01 (sample SAMN02144231, study PRJEB22623) | gut metagenome | biome: sheep rumen | host: Ovis aries | place: New Zealand
TTCATTCTGTTCGTACGCACAGGATGTTTCTACTGACAGCATGCAAATCCAGGCCGTGATCGATGCCTGCATATCCATGCGCGATGCCGTCGCAGCAGGCGATACTGCAGCCATCCGTCAGTCTGCCCAAGACCTGCGGACAGCACGTGCCACCAGTTTCAATTCCCTCCGTTGCAAGGACGACAGCATTGCCTCGCTCCGTGGCCACCTCGTCTTCGACGGGGCCTTTGCCGACAGCCTGGCTGCAGGCAAAACCGCCGTCTATGACAAGGCTGACGACATGAACCGCTCCACCGCCCATCGTGGCCAGACCACTGACGGCTCATACCTCACCAAGACCTGCTTTGTAAAGGCCGGCAAGAGCACCAAGTGGACGTTCGCCTCGAAAGGTCATCAGGAACTGGCCGTAGTGGCCGAGGCCGGTGGACTGGTCACGATGAAAGTCCACGTCACCAACTCCGCAGGCTTCGACCGCCGCTTTGATGACACCAAGCAGGTGAAGAAAGGACTCCCCCAGCGCAAGACCGCCTTCGAATTGCCCAATGACCGCCGCAACACCGTAGAGTTGGAAGTCGTGAACTGCGGCAAGAAAGATTGTAGTTTTGTGGTAATTAGCAACTGATAATTTTGAAAGAGAGTACATACTTTAATAAAGAGTAATTATATGAGAAAATTTGGATTACTGCTCTTACTGGCTACAGTCATTCCATATTCAAAAATCAATGCCCAAGCTTCTGATAGAGAGTCACCAGAAAAGGCTTTGGAGTTGGGCAATAAGTATTATTATGGAAACGGTGAGCCAAAGGATTATAGTAATGCATTCTATTGGTATCAGAAAGCCGCCAATCAAAATATTATTACAGCACAAACAATGTTGGCCTTTATGTATTATAATGCCCAAGGTACGGCCAAAGATATAGATGCATCTATTTATTGGAATAAGAAAGCTGCCGATGGCGGTTCCAGTTATGCATGGGGGCAATTAGGCTATATTTATGAAGAACAGCAAAACTACCCCGATGCTCTACAGTGCTTTAAGAAGGCAGCTGAGAGTCCATCTGATAAAGAGACACGGCGCTATGCACAATATTGGATTGGACGTATATACGATTTTGGATTGGGTGTGTCAGAAGATGACGTTGAAGCATATCGCTGGTATAAATTAAGTGCAGCCGCAGGTTATGATTATGCCATCAATAGATTGAAGGAATTGGAAGAAGAAAATCCTTTCCCAAATGAGAATCTTGTAAATGCAGGAGATTACTACCGTTTCTATGAAGAAAACGTCGCAAAAAAGAATTTTGATGCAGCATTTAAGGCTATTGTGAAGTGCGATAAAATGGTTGGTCACTCGCCATTATCTTCAACAATTATAGGAGTTATGCGTCTTCTAGGGGCAGGAACCCCTAAAGATACAACGAGAGCTTTCATAGATGGTTTCTCTGTTGTGGCATATTGTATTGATCTTAAAAGCGAGACTGAAAGAGCAAAGACCGTAAAAATGTATGAAGGGATGACTTCCATAGATGCTGTAAATTTGAAAGCAGCAATTGAGGGCGTAAAGGAATCATGGGTGCAACAGGATGCTCAGTATGGTCACTTAATGCTACGTGATGCAGAACAAACGGTATTAACAAATTTTGCTTTTAGGTGGATGGCATGCTATAGTATGTTAGGTGTTGACAGGGCTATTTCAGCGGGAGATTTTGAAGAGAAATTAGCTAATGCAGATGCAGTTATTGAAGATGTCAATGAAGGACTTGCTTTATCAGATGATGCATATCTTAAATATCTTTTGGGTAAAATCTGGTATGAGGGTCTTGCTGGAATGAAAGATCGTCAAAAGGGAATAGCTCTTATTGAAGAATCTGCTTCAAAAGGTTCCATTTCGGCTCTTACTTATATTGGAGATATTATGAAAAAGAAGGGGGATATAATTAAGGCTAGGGATTATTGGCAGAAAGCCGTCGAACAAGAAGTAAAACCTTTAATTCTACCAACAAAGGAAAATGTTTCATACTTTTCCTCTCCTAATATTGATCTATATGATGTCAGAATAATGAGAGAGAAAGCGATTCAAAACTTGAAAAATTAAAAATTGTAAATGGCCATAATATGAAACGAGTTGTAGTTTACATCTTCATTTTTCTAGTCTTTCCCATTCTTACAAAAGGACAGAACATAGATGACGTATTTGGGTCTATACATCAATGTGTTATTATAGGAGATTATAAGGGATCTCAACGTATTTGTTCTCAATTTTTGGATAAAAATGGGTATAGAACAGAACCGTCTATGACTATGGTTAGAGCATATTTGGCATTTTCTAATATAATGTTAGGCTATAAAGATGATGGCCTAAAACTGCTGCAACAGGCAGAAAAGGATATGGATGGTATTCTAGACTCGGAATCCATCGAATATGCACAATGGCTAAATGTTCTTGCAAGCATATATAAATCAGTTGACTATAATAAATCACTAACTCTTTTGCAAAAAGAAATAGACATTTATGATGACTTAGAGCAATACGAAAACCAGGGTTACATAAATGCTCTAATCCAAATATGTCAAGTCTATAATAATTTAAAGATAAATGCATCTACTGCTGTTGATAACATCCTTTCCAGGCTTATGCCTCTAGCAAAAGAAGTTTGTGGAGAGAACAGTATAGAATATGGCGTGGCTCTATTAACAGGAATAAAGAATGCAGAGAATAAGGGAGATTCAAAAACACCTATAATACTTTCTGATGAATTCTTTAAAGTTGCAAACTCTTACTTTAAAAACAATCCTTATATACAGAGTTTTGTATATAACAGTCGCCTTAGAGCATTCTTGGCTTTAAGCCAGAATGAACAGGCATTATATGAAGCTATACAATATAGTGCTTTAGTAAAAAACGACTGTCTATCACGCTATAAATACATGACTAATGATGAGAGAATTGCTACAATGGACTATGTTCAAAATTGGTATTTTGATGGTCTATCACGATTAGCTATTTATAATCCTCAAAAAGAGTCCGCATCATTATCGTTTGACGGGTTGTTATTTGCAAAAGGATTGATGCAAAGCCTTGAATTCGTAGAAGAAGGCAAAAAGAATATCAATTCTCTGTCAATAGGATGGAAGCAGGTAAGAGATGCTTTAGCCCCTGGAGAAGCGGCAGTAGAGTTCGTTGCATACAACAACCCGAATTCCATATTTCCAACTTATTATTATGGAGCACTTGTTCTCAAACGAAGTTATGATAGTCCCCACATCGTAAAAATGAAGAGTATAACTTTTATGGATAATGAAAGTGAAAATATAGAAAGACAATGTCTTGATATATGGGAGCCACTTCTATCAGAATTAGATGGAGTAAAAAAACTTTATTTCTCTCCTTTTGGGCATATTCACAATTTACCTATAGAATGTTTCTTGCCAGAGCAGTTGAAAGCTGTTAATGTTTTACGCCTATCTTCAACACGACAGCTTGTTGCTAAAAGAGAGAACATAGGTAGAAGTGCTGCTGTTTTTGGTGGATTGGAATATAATTTAAGTATTGAGGATATGCTAGAAGCAAGTAAGTTCAGGGGAGCCATATCAGATATTCCTTATTTGAAGGGGACTCTGGAGGAAACAAGGAACATTTCAACTATTATGAGGTCATCTAATATAGAGGTTGCTACATTTACTGGAAGAATAGGCACAGAATCGTCATTCAAAGCATTGAGTGGTAAGGGAAAAAGGATTATCCATTTAGCAACACATGGTTTTTATTACAATAAATCAAAGAAAGAAGATGTTGACTTTCTTGAAATAACCTTAAATCAAAATGGGCATTCTTTAGAAGATAAGCCTCTTACTCGTAGCGGGCTTTATATGGCTGGCGCAAATGATACTTATAATGATAGAGTCATTCCGCAAGAAATCAATGATGGGATACTTACTGCTCAAGAAATAGCTAATACAGATTTGTCAGGTCTTGATCTTTGTGTACTATCTGCCTGTCAGACCGCTCAAGGTGATATAAGTGGCGAGGGTGTCTTTGGGCTGCAACGTGGCTTCAAGAAGGCGGGAGCCAAGAGCATCCTCATGTCGTTATGGAAGGTGGACGATGAAGCCACCTGCCTGCTAATGACCGAGTTCTACAAGAATTGGATTACACAGAAGATGACGAAGCACGATGCTTTGGAGACAGCTAAACAGGTCGTGCGCTCTCATAAAGAGAAAGGATGGGATGCACCGAAATACTGGGCAGCATTTATATTATTGGACGGATTGGATTAGGAATATTGAACTATGCAGATACAAACAATCAACAAGGACGAGAAGAACTGGAGCATCCTCTTTGAGCAGATAGTGAAGGGGAATGTAATTCCAGTGATTGGACCGGAACTGGTGCGTGTCGGGCAGAAGAGTTCGCAACAGTTCCTCATTGATGCGTTCGCAGGACTGTGCGGCATCGAAGAGGGAGAGATGACAACCTTTTCGCAACTGGTGTATGACAAACGGTTCAGGAATCGCGACTTGGGGGATATACACGATTTGCTGACGCTCAACCTGAATAGTGATGGAAATGCGGAATATTTCGACAAGCCGGAAGATAATGAGTTGCTGTATCGGTTGCTGAGCATTCCCTATTTCCCCTTCGTCATCACCACCACCTTCGACCCCATTGTAGAGAACATGATGCGACGCATACATGGGGACCGTCTGCGTGTGCTGATATTCCGCAATGATGCAGGAAAGAATGACGACATTGAGAATGGCGAGGAGACCAAACTGCCTACCTTATATTATATGTTTGGTAAGGCAGACGGAAAGGCGGGTTCGTTTGTGGTGACAGCAGAAGACCTGCTGAAGTTCTCGCGCTCATGGATGCAGCCCAATGACAGCAGTGGCAATGTAAAGCCTTCGAGACTGTCGAACGTACTGGCCAACAGGTATCTCTTGGTGCTGGGGTACGATTATCAGGACTGGCTGTTCCGCTTCTTCTGGTATGCCATGAAGAGTGATTCTTTTGGTGCAGAGCAGGGAGGCATGCTGGCTCACACCCGTCAGGATAGTGAACTGATAGCGTTTCTGACGAACCAGGCCAAGGCGTTCAGTCAGGTGGAACCGAGCATGGAGCATTTGTTGGCTCGTATCTGCAAGGGCGTGGAAGAGGCAGAACAGCGGTTGAAACCGAAAGAAACCCTATTCAGTCAGGTGCCGGAAGAGGGGACGGATGTCTTCATCTCCTATTCCAGAGGCGACTCGGCCATCGTGGAAGAACTCTACCGGGTGTTGACGGAAAAGGGACTCCACGTGTGGTACGACCGCCAGAACATGCACAAGGGGCTGGACTTCATGCGGCAGATAGAGAATGCCATCAAGCATTCCACCTTCTTTGTGCCGGTATTCACCAACACTATCATACAACAGGCCGGTAAGGAGCATCCCTATCGCGACGAATGGCGATATGCCGAGAACCACATCAAACGTATTGGGGGAATTCCCTACTGCTTCCCATTCTATCAGGAAGGTTTCGACATGGACAACATGACGGCTGCCATTCCCAACGACCTGAAGCGGCACGATGCGTTTTGCTTCACTACCCTGAACTACAAGAAGAAGGCAGAAGAACTGGCCGAATGTCTGATAGCAGAGAAAGAAAGGAGGACGAACAATGGCTGACAACAAGAATCATACAACGGTCGATAGGGCGTCGCGTTTTGCCAATGCCAAGAATCCCTGGCTGGGGCTTGGCTCCTATCATGAAGGGCAGCAACTCTATGGGCGCAACAAAGAAACGACAGACCTGACGGATATCATCGTTCACCATACTGCAAGCGTGGTTTATGGAAAGTCGGGTATCGGTAAGTCCTCTCTGCTGCGTGCCGGTGTGTTCCCGCAACTACGGCAGAATGGGCTTGTGCCTATATATCTGCGACTTGCACATAACAGCGATGTGTCGTACACGCAACAGGTGGAAAATGCGATAAAAGAGATTGTCACGCTTAAGGATTTACTGCCTAAAGACTTTCCCGATATGGGGCTGTGGGACTTCTTTCACCGCAACCAGTTCCTCAATGACAACGGTAGTCCTGTGACTCCAGTCGTCGTTTTAGATCAGTTTGAGGAGATTTTTACTTTGACACAAGTAGAGCATAAGTCCGACGTGCAGGCGTTCTTCACCGAACTGGCTGATGTGCTGAACGATGTAAAGCCCGACCGTGTCATTGAGGCAGAAGCGGCCAACAATAAACAGACAGCCCAGCTTCAGACCACAACAAGCCAGTCTGGGTTCGTCCTACAGTCGTTGTCGAGATCTACGCTGAAATACGAGAAGTCACCTTCGTTCCGCATCGTGTTCAGTCTGCGCGATGACAGCCTCTACTTGTTGGAACGCAGCAGTGCGAAGATTCCCGCCCTGAAAACAAACCGCTACAATCTGCGTGCACTTGACGAGGAAAGTGCGCTGGATGTCATCACGAAGCCCTGTCCTGAACTTTTCACTGAAAAAGAGGCCCGTGAGATACTTGACGGACTGGCTTACTACGAATATGATGACTATCGAGTGGTTGACCCCGCCATCCTGTCGCTTTTCCTTTATACCTATTATCAAGAGCAAGGAAAGGTTTCCTACTCCGATATTTTCGGGAGGTACTATAAGGAATGTACAAAAGACATCCAGGATAGTTCCATCGCTTATATAGAAGATCATTTGCTGACAGAAAGAGGAAACCGGAACCAGATTCCTTTTGACGATATCATTGCCGCTGGTGTAGCACAAGGAGAGTTGGAACTGCTGTTACAACGAAAGATTCTTAAAACAGAGAAGCGGAAAGGACATGACTATGCCGAGTTCTCGCATGACCGGTTGTGTGAACAGGCTCTTAAACATCGCGAAGAGCGAAAGATAAGAGAAACGGCAAGGAAGATGAGGAAAAGGATGATAGTGGCAGCTTTTATTGTTTTTGCTTCCATATCACTATCGATTCTGTTCGGTTGGCAATATTCTCAACTGTCTCAATATCAGCAAGAGATCAAAGAGAAGGAGTCGCAATTGGAGGCTCAAAATGATACATTAAAATTTCAATTAAGGAAAAATGCGAAACAAAGGGATTCATTGGAGCTCCTAAACAAATCGATAATAGAACAAATGGGCATCACTCATCGGAAAAGTGATTCTCTTACAAATGTAATCATTTTGCTAAATAAAGAAAGGAAGGTCACGTTAACTCAAAAAAAAGAAATTGAAAAGGTAACACTTGAAAAAGATAGCATCTTAAAAAAATTTAGGGCTTTGAGCCAAAAAAAGTATGTAGTGAAAAAAGAAATAGAATTGTTTGATGGTCTAAAATAAATGATAGGTCCTTGAAAATCAAAGATGTATATGAAACGAAACTCTTTATTATTTACCCTTCTGTTGATATGGGTGGCGATGACAGCCAAGACCACTCAGCAGGCGGACAGTCTGCACCAGCGGGAACGCAAGTTGCTGAACGAAGGGAAGATTGCCGAGAGACGGAAGTGTACACGCCAGGCGATGGAGATGAGGAAGGCACTGTTGGGCGAAGTGAGTGAGGACTATAGTACGACGGCTTCTATCGTGCCCCTAATTTTTGGACTCCTTTTATACTTATTGATGGTTTGGACTAATACAAAAAGTGTATGGAGAAATATCCGATGGATAAGTGAAAAATCACAAATTTCACAAGTTTGTGAATCACAAGTTTGTGAAATCCGAAACAATTTGCTATCTTTGCACTCAAATATAAGCAGTTATGAGAAAGAGTTTTGTTTACGGAGTAGCGGTTACTGACTATAATTTCACGGGCAGGAAGGATGAAATCCGACGCTTGAAGGCCAACTTTGAAGGTGGTATCAACACCATTTTGATTTCACCACGCAGATATGGCAAGACGTCGCTTGTGGACCATGTTTGCCGGAATATGGACAATAACGACATCATGATTGTCAGACTTGACATATTCGGATGCAAAACAGAATACGACTTCTATAATGCGCTTGTGGCTGCCGTGCTGAAACAGACGGCATCGAAGATGCAGCAGTGGATGGACGAGGCCCGCGACTTCCTGGCCCGTTTGACACCCAAGGTGGGCATTCCTATAGACCCGACTTCGGAAATCACCATATCGCTGGGCATTACACCTGAGACTCACACACCAGAAGAGATTCTGAATCTCGTGGAACAGATTGCGCAGCGGAAACAGCGTCATATCGTGGTTTGTATCGATGAATTTCAGGAAGTGGGCGAGTTTCCAAACAGCAAACAGGTGCAGGGACGGCTACGCGCTGTATGGCAGCACCACCATGACACCTCCTACTGCCTGTTTGGCAGCAAGCGGCACATGATGAGCACGATGTTCCTCAATCGGAGCATGCCATTCTACCAGTTTGGCGACCTGATATGGTTAGAGAAGATTCCTACTGCCGATTGGACAGACTATATCGTCAGCCATTTCGATGAGGCCGGTCGTCACATCACTCCGGAAATGGCTGCGAAGGTCTGTGATGCCGTTGACCACTATCCCTCTTACGTACAACAGTTGGCTTCTGTTGTCTTGAATCATGTTGAGCAGGGACAGGCGGTCACAATGGACATCCTTGCGGAGTCGGTGGCAGACGTCATCCGTGCCAACGAGGCTTTGTTCATGCAGCAGATAGAACCGCTGACGGTCTATCAGATGAATCTGATGAGAGCCATTGTGTCTGGCATACACGACGGTTTCAACGAAAAGGTCGTGCGCTCACAATTCGACTTGGGAAGTCCGTCGAACATCGTCAGACTGCGTGATGCCCTCATTGAGAAAGACCTTATCTACTCTGAGATGAAAAAACTGTACGTCACAGACCCTGTGCTCTGTCTGTGGTTTAAGAAACGATTCTAAAAAAGTAAGCGTATGAAACGAATACCTTTATTTTTTGTTCTCCTATTGGCATGGGTGGCGATGACAGCCCAGACCACTCAGCAGGCAGACTGTCTGCACCAGCGGGGTAGGGAGTTGCTGAACGAAGGGAAGATTGCCGAGGGACGAGAGTGTACGCGCCGGGCGATGGAGATGAGAAAAGCGCTGTTGGGCGAGGTGAGCGAGGACTACATCACCTCGCTGAACAACTATGCGATGACCTACGGTATGGAGAAAGACTACCGGAAGGCGGTAGAGTTGCAGGAACAGGTGATGACGCTATGCGGGAAACTGAAGACACCGCATAAGAACATCGGGATGTATACTGTAAACATGGGACGGTTCTACTATCTCAACGGCGACAAGACGAAGGCTGCCGTGATGTGGGAACGGGCTATCCCGCTCGTTGAGAAACACGGCGAGATCTATGAGTTTCTGCTGAATAGTCTGGGCTCGGTATATAGCGACACCGGCGACCAGCAAGGATTGAGCCGCATCATGGCCCTGATGGAGGAGCACAACCAGCACGAACTGACGAAGCCCTGCGACGAACCGAAGTGTATGCTGGAGAGGGCACAGTATTATGGCTCAACGGGCGATAATGCCAAGGCGAAGGAATGCTACCAGAAAGTCCTTGCGATGAAGATGGACGACGCGATGAAGGTCAACGTCTTTGAGACCTACGCCCGCTTCATGGCTTTTACTGCCAACGACAGACAGACAGCGGCTGAATACCAGCATCAGGCGGCTCTGCTGAGAAAGGGGATGAAGGGCGAGGATGCCGACTACGCCCAGAGCATGTATTATGCCGGGATGTACTATACCTTTGCCATGACAGATGTCGGGTACACGAAGGCTATCCCCTGCATTGACGGGGCTCTGAGCACTTACGAGAAGTTGAACGACGGGGCGATGAAGGCCAAGTGTCAGCAGTTGAAGGGTCATGCCCTTGGCGGTCTTAAGGATTATGCTAAAGCGAAGGAGTGCTACGTCAAGGCCCTTGCCTATTACGAGGCCAACGACAAGGAGAACGACGAATATCCCAAGATGATAGAGCGCGTGGCGGCGATGGAGAAGTTCAATAAGGAGTATGATGCCAGCATCGCCCACTACCGTCAGGCGATGGCACTCTTCGAGGCGCGTGGCATGATGCAGGAATATGGCAATGCAGAGAACGGACTGAAACTGTGCTACGCATACGCCGGCAAGCGCATGGAGGATGCCAGCGACGGCACGCACAGAAACTCCATCGCGGAGGCTCGACAGAAGAAACTGGACGGGATTATTGCTGATGAATTGCAAAATCTGGAGTTGACACGCACCTACCTTGGCAAACTCGCTTATGCCCGTTCGCTGGGTACCATTGCCGGTTGCTATGCCATGAAGGTGGACTACGCGCATGCCGTGGACTACTATCAGCAATACATGGAAAACATTCGCGAAGGCATCAGAGAGGAATTTCGCTATGAGAGTGAGGCAGAGCGCATGCACACCTGGAGCGAAGAGACTACCAACATAGCGGAACTGCAGGAGTTGTTGGTGGATTTGCCCGACAGTATGAGCCAGTATCGTGGCAGTCTGGCAGCACTGATGTACGACACGAAACTGCTGTCGAAAGGCATCCTGCTGAACTCGTCTATCGAATTCGAGAAACTGCTGAACAGCAAGGGCGACCCACAGTTGACCGACATCTACCAACGGACGAAGGCCAACCGCAACGAGATAGAGCGCTTGCGGCGCGAGGCAGCATCCGATGCGGACATGGAGCGGATCATCACGCTGACGCAGGAAAACCAGCGGTTGCAGGTGCTGTTGAACGAGAAGTTCCGTGAGATGGACGATTTTACGCGGTACATATCCTACAACTGGAAGGATGTGCAGAGCAAGTTGGAGCCGGGTGACATCAGCATCGAATTTGCATCGGTGAACGTCTATCTGGATGATGAGTTGACGCACATGATGGCCATCCTGTTGACCAAGGAGATGGCGCAGCCAGAGGCGGTGATGATCTGGGACGAAGAGGAGCAACAGAAATATCGCGACCTGTTACAGCAGGACAGCGTGTTGTTCACAAAGCCCGATGGCGGTCAGATCGTGTGGGGACGACTGGCGGCCTATCTGCAAGGGAAGAAAAGGATCTTCTTCTCTGCTGACGGGGTACTTAACAACATCGGCATCGAGTATCTGCCGATGAATGGGAAGCCATTGTCAGAGCAGTATGAGGTTTACCGGCTCTCGTCAACGAAGGAATTATGCTATCAGCGTGAAAACAGGAAGCCTACCAAGGCCGCCCTGTTTGGCGACATCAACTATAATGAAGGGGCCACCCGTTCTGAGGCCGCTCAGCAATCCTTGATGGCGCTTCGAGGTTTCCGAGGGTCAAGTGATGCCGATGGCTTTGCCGACCTGAGCAATACGCTGCGGGAGGTGAACGAGATACAATCCATTCTGAAAAGCAATGGCATTCAGGATGCAGAACGCTTCCACGACTCAGATGCCAGCAAGTCGGCATTCATGGAATTGACTGGTAAGCAAGTAAACCTGCTGCATATCGCCACGCATGGTGCTTATCGCAGCGTGAAGAAGTCGACCGATGCCGAGTCGATGCAGAACAGTCTGCTGGCTTTTGCCGGTGCCAACCTTGACGATAGCGGCATCGTCACGGCAGCAGACATCGCCACGATGAACCTGCGCGAGTGTGACCTGGCGGTGCTCTCTGCCTGCGAGACGGGACTCGGCAAACTGGGCGGCGATGGTGTTTTCGGTCTGCAGCGCGGTTTCAAGAATGCCGGTGTGCATACGCTGCTGATGAGTCTGAAGAATGTGCCAGACGGCCCAACCGCAGACCTGATGATCAGTTTCTACCGTCATCTGATGGCCGGCTCGTCCAAGCGTGAGGCCCTTGTCAAGGCGCAGCAGGACATCCGCAACAAAGGATTCAACGACCCGCAATACTGGGCGACATTCATTTTGCTGGATGCAATCTAAGCAAGTAGATGGCAAGGAGATGGCAAGTAGATGGCAAGGAGTAGTTAGGGCGGATAATATTGAACGAAAAATAAGGATAGTATAAAATGAAACGACATCGACAAGCAATATGATTTACTGCGGAACTGCCTACCGATATGAAGGAGAAATATGATATGGTTCATGGTGAAGGATTCATGGTTCATGGTTCAATGTTAAAGGCGCACGGTGAATGGTTGACAATAGAATAAGGAAGAAAACGTTATTGGAATATGGAAGAAAATATTATGATAGTCGGAAACAATCATGCCATATCCTATCGCGGTTTAGGCAGAGAAGGATGGCAATCGTTTATTAAGCATAAAATTATGCAGACAGACTGGCAAAAATATTGCCCTTTCCAAAGAAAAGCGGCTCGAATGACACATGAATCAGATGTGATGATATTATTCTATTAGGCATCGATTTGTATTTGTTGTGCATGAGGACAAAACGGAAGATAACATTTGCCAGTTTATTTTTGGCCGTTTCAAGGAAATATGCTAATTTTGCAGGCAAATATCTTAAAAACGTACACTTATGAAGAAAGATATTACCATTTTCGTGTCGGGCTCAAAGAAACTCAAGGAGCATAGGGTGCGCCTCAAAGCCCTTGTTAATAACCTTAACGGGGAGAATCGGATGAAAGGCATCCCTGTCACGCTGAATATGTTTTCGTATGTTAATCTGGGCGATAACCAGACTAACTATGACGATTTTATAAAGAACAAGTCGGACATCGTTATATTTCTTGTTGAAGACAGAATAGGCGAAAAGACACGTGAGGAGTTTCTGCTGGCTACGCATGAGCAGAAGAAGACCGGCAAACCCAAGAGTCTCGTGTTTATAAAGGAAGCGCAAGTCAAAGCCCCGGAAACCGAAGAGGTGGAGCGGCTTGTCAATGAAAATTCCGATTCCTATTATATTGACTATTCTAATTTGGAGGATCTTGAATACAAGGTGAGAGACAGACTCATGCAGGAAGTTGATTCGCTGATGGCAAAGAGTT
>OCTX012016031.1_pt1 | contig 12920 bp, 11 predicted proteins | sample 1539691 | NCBI WGS metagenome assembly OCTX01 (sample SAMN02144231, study PRJEB22623) | gut metagenome | biome: sheep rumen | host: Ovis aries | place: New Zealand
ATGCACATTTATCAAGAAAAGACAGTTGTAAGAACTCCAGAAGATGAATCAAAAGAGATTTCATTAAAAGAAGCACATGTTCTTAATAAAGAATACAAAGCTGGAGATGTAATTAGAATCGAATTATTCCCAAAGAATTTCGGAAGAATTGCAGCGCAAACAGCTGGACAAGTTATTAAACAAAAAATCAGAGAAGCTTCAAGAGAATTAGTATTCAACGAATTCTCAGCTAGAGAAGGTGAAATCGTAACTGGTTTAGTACAAAAAGTTACTTCATCTGCAGTTATCATGGACTTAGGAAAAGTTGAAGGTATTATGCCTAAGATTCAAGAAGTTTCAACTGAAGAATATCACGTTAACGACAAAATCAAAGCTGTTATCGTTAAAGTTGAAAAAGGAATCAAAGGTAGCACAAAAATCGTTCTATCAAGAACAAGCCCTGAATTCGTAAGAAAATTATTTGAAATTGAAATTCCTGAAATTTATGAAGGAGTTATCGAAATCAAGAGCATTTCAAGAGATCCAGGATTAAGAAGTAAAATTGCAGTTTATTCACCAAATCCTAACATCGATCCAGTTGGATCATGCGTTGGACAAAAAGGTATAAGAATTCAAAATATTATCAATGAATTAAATGGTGAAAAGATTGACGTTATTGAATGGAATGAACAACCAGAAACATTTATTTCTGCAGCATTATTACCAGCACAAGTATTAGCTGTTGATTGCAATGCTGAAGAAAACTTTGCACAAGTTATTGTTCCAGATGATCAATTATCATTAGCAATTGGTAAATCAGGACAAAATGCAAGATTAGCACATAAATTAACAAACTGGAAGATTGATATTAAATCTGAATCACAATTCAGAGAGATGTTACAAAATGCTCAAAATGAAGAAGCTGCTGAAGAACCAGTAGAAGAAGTTGAAGAAGTAGCAGAAGTTGTTACTGAAGATGTTGAAGCTCCAGTTGAAGAAGTTGTTGAAGAGACAGCTGAAGAAGTAACAGAAAAGAAAACAAGAAAAAGAAGAACAAAGAAATCTGAAGAAGGGGAAGAATAAGGTTTAAACTTAGGAGGTAAAAATATTGGGGAAAATTAAAATATTTGAACTAGCAAAAGAATTAGATGTTAACAACAAAGACCTTGTAGCAATGGCACAAGACCTAGGTTTAGATGTTAAAAGCCACTTAAGCGCAATAGATGAAGAAGATGCTAAGAAGATTAAAGCTAGCATGAAAAAATCAGGCAAAAAAGAAGCATCTAAAAGTGAGAGTAGTTCAAAAAGTAAAGAAGAAAAAGAAGAAAAAGCAACTAAAAAGACAACAGGTAATGTAATTATTAGAAGAGAAGTTATCGTTGAAGAAGAACAAAAACCAGTAAAGAAAACAACTACTGTAAACAGAAGTGATATTGGTTTTACAAAACAACGTACAAATCAAAACTATAATATTGTTTATAGAGAAAAACAACAAAAACCTATGTCAGTTGCAGAATTATTTGGATTAAAAGATCCAAAGAAAGAAGCCGAAGAAAAGGCAAAGAAAGCAGCAGCTGAAAAAGCTAAAAAAGCAGCAGCTTTAAAAGAAAAAGAAGAAGCAGCTAAAGCAGCAAAAGCAGCCGAAGTAGAAAAGCCAGTGGTTAAAACTGAAACTCCTGCAAAGGAATCTGCTCCAAGACCAGCTGAAAAGAGAAGTTCTAAATTATCAGGAAGAACTGAAAGAGCTGATAGAGCTTTAAATAGCAATGCTAACTTCAATAGACCAAATGCAGGAAATAGTGATTTCAAAAATAATAGAGGTGAAGGATTTAAACAAGATAGAAATAATAACTTCAGACCTGGATTTACAAGAAATCAAGATGGAAACTTTAGAAACAATAGACAACAAGGTGAATTTAAACCAAGAAATACAAATCAAGGTTCTGATAACTTCAGAAAACCTATGGGTAGAAAAGAAGAAGTAAGTGCACCAGAAACTTTTGAAGACCAAGCTGGAAGCAGAAATTATTCTAATAGAATGATCGATAAGCAAAAAGCGAATAGAGTATTTGAAGAGAAGAAAAAGAATGTTAGAAAATCAAGAAGAATGGAAGGTGGAGATGAGTTTGATGAATACAAACTAAGAGACCTTAAATCTACTGACAAATTATCTAACATGTATGAATCAGAAGACGGCGGAATGCTTGATTACTATGATTTATCTTCAAGACATGGTAAGAGAAGAAAAGCTAAAAAAGAAGAAACTGTTTCTAAACAAAAAATATTCGAACTTAAAGAAATCGATGTTGGAGAAATTATTTCTGTTAAGAATTTAGCAACAGAATTAAAGAAAACATCAGCTGAAGTTGTTAAGAAGTTATTTGATTTAGGAATCATGGCTACAATTAACCAAGAGTTAGATTTTGATACAGCATATTTAGTAGCTGACAGTTTCGGAGTTAAAGCAAACAAGAAAGTTGAAGTAAAAGACGAAGATATCTTATTTGATGATAGTGAAGATAAGGAAGAAGATTTAGTAGCTAGACCACCAGTTGTTGTAGTTATGGGTCACGTTGACCATGGTAAAACTTCTTTACTTGATGCTATTAGAAAAACAAATGTTATCGAAGGCGAAGCTGGAGGTATTACTCAACATATCGGTGCTTACAAAGTAAAAATTAATGATAGAGAAATTACATTCTTAGATACACCAGGACACGAAGCATTCACAAGCATGCGTGCTAGAGGTGCTCAAATTACTGACGTTGCAATATTAGTTGTTGCTGCTGATGATGGTGTTATGCCTCAAACAGTTGAAGCTATTAACCATGCTAAAGCTGCTAACATTCCAATTATTGTTGCAGTAAACAAGATCGACTTACCAGGTGCAAATGTTGATAAAGTAAAACAAGAATTAATGAAATATGAATTAGTTCCAGAAGAATGGGGTGGATCAACAATCTATGTTCCAATCTCTGCAAAGAAAAATATCAACATTGATAACTTATTAGAAATGGTATTACTTGTTTCTGATATGGCTAACTTAAGAGCTAATCCAAACAGACAAGCAAAAGGTGTTGTTATAGAAGCTAGATTAGACAAGGCACAAGGACCTATTGCATCTATCTTAGTACAAAGAGGAACACTTAATGCAGGCGATACAATTATCGTTGGTGAAGCTATTGGTAAGATCAGAATAATGAAAAATGATAAAGGTAAGAATATTAAAGAAGCTGGACCTTCTACACCAGTTGAAATCACAGGTTTAAAAGATGTTCCTGCTGCTGGAGATATTCTTTACGAAGTTAAAAATGAAAAAGTTGCTAAGCACTTAATCGAACAAAGAAAGATTGAACATAGAGAAAAGAAGATTAGCAACGACAATATGGTTACAATTGATAACCTATTTGATAAGATGAAGAATGATGATTTGAAACAATTCAACATTATTGTTAAGACTGACGTTCAAGGAACTGCAGAAGCATTCAAGTCATCACTTGAAAAATTATCAAACGAAGAAGTTTTAGTTAAAGTATTACACTCAAGCGCTGGAGCTGTTACAGAATCAGATGTTGAACTTGCAAAAGCTGCAAATGCTATCATTATTGCATTTAACGTAAGACCTGTTGGAGCTACAAAGCAATTAGCAGAAAAAGAAGGCGTTGAAATTAAACAATACTCAATCATTTACCAAGCATTAGAAGATGTTCAAAATGCTATGAAGGGAATGCTTGCACCAGTATATCAAGAAATTACAATTGGTAATGCTGAAGTTAGACAAGTATTCAAAGTTTCTAATGTTGGAACAATTGCAGGATGCTATGTAACAGATGGTAAAGTGGCAAGAAATGCAGGAGTTAGAGTAATTAGAGAAGGTGTTGTTATCCATGAAGGAAAACTAGTTTCATTAAAGAGATTCAAAGATGACGCTAAAGAAGTTTCTGCAGGATTTGAATGTGGTATTCAAATTGAGAACTTCAACGATATTATCTTAGGCGATACAATTGAAGCTTATATTAAACAAGAAGTTCAAAGATAGAAAGGAAACAAACAATGGCTAGAAGACAACAACAGTCTAAGTCAAATAGAATGGGTAGAGTTAACGAACAAATTAAAAAAGTTGTTAGCCAAGCTATCAATTATGAATTAACAAATAAAAAAGTTACTGGAATGGTAACAGTTACAAGAGTTAACACTACACCAGATTTAAGATATTCTAGAATTTATATTAGTTTATTTAATTGTAAAAATAATGCTGAAACAGTGGAAGGCTTGAATGAAAGCGAGCCTTTCCTAAGAAGCAGAGTTGCAAGTGAAATTAATATGAGAATCACACCTGAGCTAGTTTTTAAAATTGATGACTCAGCAGAACAAGGTGAAAAGATTGATAGAATTATAGATCAAATCAAAAAAGATGATGAAGAATTTAGAAAAACTCATCCTAATATGCAACAAGATGAAAATGAATCTGAACCTGAAGAAGATGAAGAATAAAACATAAGAAAACATAGAAAATGGAGAATAATATATGAGTACTTTAGATGATATTTATGAAGAAATAAATATTGCTGACTCAATTGTAATTTTAACACACGAACATCCAGACGGAGATGCAGTTGGAACAGCCTTAGCATTATATAATGCATTAAAAATCAGGGATAAAAATGTAGAAGTAGTAATTCCAGAATATTCAAGATGTTTTAGGAATGTTCCGGGAATTAAAGATGTTTTAAAAGAAGGAAGCAAAGAAGAATATTCATTAGCGATTACAGTTGATACTGCATCTTTAAATCAATTAGGAGATTGCTTAAAATATTTTGAAAATGCTAAGAAAACAATTTGTATAGATCATCATAGTTCAAATAATATGATGGGTGATTTAAATTTTGTTGATCCATTTTCACCAGCTGCAGCACAAGTATTATATGGTATTTTCAAAGCTTATAATTGGGAAATAACCGAAGATATTGGCACTGATATTATGACTGGTATTGTAACTGATACTGGTGGATTTCAATATGAACAAGTATCTAAAGAAACTTTTGAAATTGCAGCAGAAATGAGAGCAATGGGAATAAATATTCCACAAATTTATAAAGACACACTTTCTACACATACAATTGCAAGTTTCAAATTAAAAGTATTAGCAAATGATAGATTAGAAATTCTTGAAGATGGCAAAGTAACATTTACATATATTGATATGAAAGACGAAGAAAAAGTTAACGCTGAAGTTGGAGACTACGAAGGAATTGTAAATGAAGGTAGAGATCTTGAAGGAGTAGAAGTATCAATATTCTTGCATCAAATTGATAAAGGATACAAAGCATCATTAAGATCAAATAGCTATGTTAATGTTAGTGAAATCTGTGGAAAGTTTGGTGGCGGCGGACATGTTAGAGCTGCTGGAGCTACATTTACAGAAGGCACACCAAAACAAATAAAAGAAATATTAGTTAATGAAATTAAAAAATATTTAAAATAAGGACTTTTAAATGGACGGAATTTTAGTTGTTAATAAGCCACTTGGTAAAACATCATTTAACATGGTGGCTCAAACAAGAAAAGAATTTCATACAAAAAAAGTTGGACATATAGGTACGCTTGATCCAATGGCATCAGGCGTACTTCCAATTTTAATAGGTAATTGCACAAAACTATCTGATTATTTAATGGATCACGATAAAGACTATGTTGCAATTATTAAACTTGGACAATCAACAAATACTGGAGACCAAGAAGGCGAGATAGTAGAAGAAAAAGATATCGATGAAAACATCTTTGAAGGAAATAAGATTGAAGAAACACTTAATTCATTCTTGGGTGAATCAGAGCAAATTCCACCAATGTATTCAGCAATTAAGATTAATGGAAAGAAATTATACGAACTTGCAAGAGCTGGTCAAACGGTAGAAAGAAAGCCAAGAAAGATTTGCATTACATCTATTAAATTGGTAAATATTGACAAAGAAAACAATGAGATAGAGTTTAAAGTAACTTGCTCAAAAGGAACTTATATAAGGACTCTATGTGAAGATATAGCTAAAAAGCTAGGAACAATCGGATATATGTCAAAGCTAACAAGAACTAGAGTTGGTGAATTTAAAATTGAAGATGAAGGAAAAATAATTTCGTTAGAAGAATTATTAAAAAAGAATCCTTCAAGAGAATTAAATGATGAGGAATATAAAAAACTATCAAATGGAATCATGGTAGAATTTGGAAATAAAAACAATCCAGTAGAAAGCAATTTAAAATGTTTTGTGAAGTTATACCATAATGACAAATTTATCGGAGTAGGAAAAATCGAGGATAATAATAAGATTCAAAGATTTATATTAAATGACAATGAAAAAGGAGAGGAATAAACCTCTCCTTATTATTTTAAATAAAAACCCCGCCGTAGCCGTACTATCAAGTTTTATAGAGCCTGCTCTCACAGGTGGGTTACTTGTTGATTACTACTGGGCTTCTAACATAAATGCTAGCATGCACGCCATAACCAAAGACAGAATCCCTTTAATCTAATTGTAGGTTCTAAAATTTGACATTCACGCACAGGGCAGGAATTAGTATATTTATTAATTTTGTTACTAATTATATATCATTAAATTAAATATTTTGCAACATTGAATTAGTAGTTATTATATGATAAAATCGTTAGAGATATGTGCTTTTATAAGCTTTTTCATCAAATTTTTTACAAAAGAAATTAAGATTAGGAGATAGGAATGTCTGAACAGAAAACTGTTTATGTAAATAGTAGAAATAATTTCGTTTCTAAGTGGAAATATGTACTAGCAGTTTTATTAATCGTTGTTTTAGTTCTAATGATATTCTTTAGAATAAGAATTAAAGTTACAAACGATGCATTTGCAAGGGAAGTAGAACAATTTGCTAGTTTCAATAAATCTACTGTTTTTAGTATTGACGGAATTTATATGTTCAGTAGTGCTGGAGCGACTACTAACGTTGACCCAAAACCAGAGTGGAATTTAAATATATTCCAATATACAGACATTGCTTTATATATTAATAATAGATCTTCAGAAGATTTAAATAAGGAAAATGCTATTAAATCTCTTAAGATCTCGAATATCAACTTTAGTGGAATGAAAATTGGAAATCAAAGCTTATATTATAAAAATATCAACAATTTTGGAAAGAGTAAATTATCAAGTATTACAAACGATAGTGAAGCGATTGAAAAAGATAAAATAAATGGAGAATTATCATATACAGTCTTAGGAAATGAAGAAATAGATTATGATAAGCCAACAATGTTTGAAGATGCTTCAATTCCAATTTGCTTAGAATATGTTAATAACAATGTTAAAGATAATGAAATCTTCTCTAACATTAACGATAAAATCAATTACAATGGTAGTTTATTAAGAAATGCCAATGTTAACTTAAATGATTTAGCAGGATATGTTTCTTTTACCATAGAGATTGAAAATTATCTAGGACATCTTTATAGAACAACAATGAATCTAGATATCCCATTACAAGATAGTATTACAGGTGAAACAATCTATGACGGAAAATATATTCATAGTTTAGCAGGAGATGGATTAATTAAATTTTATAGAATTAAATAAGGAGGCTTCATTTTGACAATTAAAGAGTTAATAAATAAAAATTCAAAAGATATTTCAACAAATGAAGTCTTTCTAGTTTTAGAAAAAATATTAGGAAAAACAAAAGAAAAAATTATAATTAGTTTAGATGATGAACTAAGCGAAGAAGTTTCAGATATTGTATTAAATTGTTTTGATGCTCTTAGAGACGGTTATCCAGTGCAATATATTACTGGAAAACAAGAGTTTATGGGAATGACATTTAAAGTAAATGAAAATGTTTTGATTCCACAACCCGATACTGAAGTGATGGTCGAAAAAGCGATAGAAACAATTAACATATATGATTTTGAAAATGATAATGATAAAGATGTTCATATTTTTAATAGTGTAGTAGATTCTGATCAAAAAGTTATTAAAATATTAGATTTGTGTACAGGCAGTGGAGCAATAGCAATTTCAATTGCAAAGAAGTTTGAAAACAATATTAATTTCCACGTTGATATAACAGCAAGTGATATTTCTTTAGAAGCATTAGAAGTAGCAAGAGAAAATGCTATAAACAATAATGCTCAAATAAAATTAGTTGAATCAAATATGTTTGAAAATTTAGATATGGATTACGATATCATTGTTTCAAATCCACCCTATATTAAAACAAATGTTATTGATACACTAGATAAAAATGTTCAATGTGAACCACATCTAGCCCTTGATGGTGGCGAAGATGGATTACGTTTTTATAGAATTATAAAACGTAATTTGGATAGACTAAAACCAAATGGATATTTAATATTAGAAATTGGCTATGACCAAGCTAATGATATAAAGAAAATATTTGATAATGTTAAAATTTATAAAGACTATGGAGGAAATGACAGAGTAGCGGTTATCAAAAAGGAGGAGTAATGAATTCTTTTGCATCACAAGTTAAACAAGAACTTAGTGAAATTAATAATTTAAAAGACAAAAGCCTTGTAAGATCTGAATTACTAGGTTATTTAATTACTTCTGAAAGAAACGAATTCACAACTGAAAATCAATACAACATTAATCGTTATGGAAAACTATTAAATAACGTTGGCGAAAATGATTATTCAATCGTAGTCAAAGGTAACAAGTTTACAATCAAACCAAAAAGAAAAATTGAAGTAAGTGAAGAAATTCAAACAGAAGAACAATTCCAAGCATTAATGAGAGGTTCATTTTTAGCTAAAGGATCAATTACAAATCCTAAGAGTTCATATCATTTAGAAATTATTTTCTCAAATCCAAGTAATGCTCAATTAGTACTAAGCTTATTAAAGAAGTATTCATTTGAATTTAGTATAGTTGAAAGAAATTATAAATCAGTTATTTACATATCAAGTGGTGATGAAATATCGCGTTTCTTAGCATTCATTGGAGCAAACAAATCAATGCTTAACTTCGAAGAAACAAGAGTACTTAAAGAAGTTGGAAACAATGTTAATAGAATTGTTAACTTTGAAACAGCAAATTTAAATAAAACAATTTCATCAGCAGTTAAACAAATTGAAGATATAAAATTTATAAAATCAAAAAAGAAATTCAACATGCTTTCTGAAGGAGAGCAAGAGTTAGCAGAATTAAGATTAGCAAATCCAGAAGTTAATCTTACAACACTTGGAGAGCTAGCAGCACCTAAATTAACTAAATCAGGAGTTGCACATAGAATGGCAAACATAACAAAGTTAGCTAAAGAATTAAGAAAATAATCTTTTAATCAAGAGGATAAAATGGAAAAAACTGGAATATATATTCACATTCCTTTTTGTAAGAGTAAATGTTATTATTGCGATTTTACTTCTTTTGCAGGCAGAGATAAGTTAGCTAATAAATATATCAAATGTCTGAAAAAAGAAATTATCCATAGAAAAAATGATAACGTAGAAATAGATACAATATACTTTGGAGGAGGAACTCCTTCATACATTAATGAAAAGCATATTGTTGAAATACTGAATACAATTAGGGAAAACTACAAAGTTCTAGATGATGCCGAGATAACTATTGAAGCTAATCCGGGAACAATAACTGAAGATAAATTAAAGACTTATTTAAAATGTGGAATTAATAGAATAAGTATTGGTTTGCAATCTTCTAGAAATGAGATTTTAAAATCAATCGGAAGAATCCATACATTTGAACAATGGGGTAATGCTATTTTAATGGCAAAGCAAGTTGGGTTTAAAAATATTAATACCGACATTATAGTAGGTCTACCAGGTCAATCAATTTATGATATTGAAGATGCAATTGATCAAATTGTGGATTATGGATTACAACATGTATCTGTTTATTCTTTAATAGTAGAAGAAGGAACACCATTAGAAGAAATGCTTAAGAAAGGTGAACTAAAAGAAACAGATGAAGAATTAGAACGATATATGTATTGGTTTGCAAAAAGAAAGCTAGAGGATAATGGTTATAAACATTATGAAGTTTCAAATTTTGCAAAAGAAGGATTTGAATCAAAGCATAATTTAAATTGTTGGAATCAACATAGCTATATGGGCTTTGGACTAGCAGCTGCTTCATACGAAAACAAGTCTAGAAGAACTAACATTAGTGATTTAGATTTTTATATAAAGAACATTGAAGATGATAATTTTGATAGTTTATATGTAATTGAAGAACAACAAAATAATTCTGAAGAAATGAAAGAATTTATGATGCTAGGATTAAGAAAAATTGATGGTGTTAATGTTGGCGATTTCAGAATGAAATTTTCAAAAGATGTATTTATTGTTTTTAAAAAACAAATAGAAAAACTACTAACAGAAGATTTAATTGAATTAAATAAGAGTAATATAAGACTTACAAAGAAAGGCTTAGACTTAGCAAATCTAGTCTGGGAAGAATTCATATAAAATAATTTTTCGTTGACACAGTATTATTTAAAGTGTAAAATAAAAAAAGTTAAACATAAGAATAGAGAGGAACAAAAGCAATGGCTAAAGGAAATAAGAGAAAAAAGATTAAAGCAGAAAAATTAGAAAATGAATCAATTGAAGAAGTAATTGATGAAGTTGAAGAAATAGACGATGCAGAGGAAATCGAAGACGAAGAGTCTATTGAAGAATTAGTTGAAGAAGCAGAAAAGAAAGATAAAAAAGCAAAGAAAGAAAAGAAAAAGAAGCAACCAATGAAATATAGAGCAAGAAAAGGTATTATTAGATTAATAGCTCTTATTGCAGTAATAACAATGGTTGCAGCAACATTTGGATCATTAATATTTTATTTGGTTTATTATGTAATGGGCGGTAGAATATAGAAAAGGAAGAATAAATAATGTTTGAAAATTTAGCAACTTTGGATTTACTTGGTTATTTCAATGGAATGCAAGGAAATCCATGGTTAATAGCAGCATTTGTATGCGATATTTTAATTTTATTATTTTTTGTTTATGAATTTATTAAGTTTGCAAACAAATCTAAAGCATGGCAATTAATTAAGGGTATTGCGATATTAGTTGTTATGACATTTTTATCAAACTTGTTAAATCTAAAAATACTTAACTTTATTTTAACTTCATTCATTTCATACGGAGTTATTGCAATTATAATCATTTTCCAACCAGAGTTAAGAAGAGGACTTGAAAAGTTAGGTTCATCAGGATTTTTTAAATCACTAGCATTAAGTAATGATTTAAGATCAAAAACAAAAGAAGATATTTATAAAGTTGCTATAGCAGCTGAAGAAATGGCTTCAACAAAAACAGGTGCATTAATTGTTTTTGAAAATGAAATTAGATTGCAAGAAGTAATTGATAATGGTGTCTTAATTGACTCAGAGGTTTCACCTCAATTACTATGCAACATATTTGTTCCAAACACACCACTTCATGATGGTGCAGTAATAATTAGAGATAACGCAATATCAGCAGCAGCTTGTATTTTACCAGTTGCAGATGATAAATCAATAAACAAGAAATATGGTACAAGACATAGAGCGGCTATTGAAATTACTAAAGAAACAGATGCTATTGCAGTAGTTGTTTCTGAAGAGACTGGAAAGATTTCAATAGCAAAAGATGGAACACTAATTGAAGGTGTTACAGATGATGCTTTAAAAAGAATTTTAATCAAACACTTAGTTGTTGCTAAGTTTGGATCTGAAAATTCAGATAAGATTAAAAAGATAAAAGAAGATATAGCTGACAGAAAGAAAAAGAGAGAAAAGACTAAAAAAGATAATAGTACAGCTAGATACGAGAAACTAAAGAATGAAATTAATGATGATGAAAAATAATCATTAGTGAGTAATAAATAATGGAGAGCTATATATTAGCTCTTCATTTGTTCGTATAAAGAGGAAGAAAAATGAGAAATATTAAACTAACCATCGAGTATGATGGAAAAGATTTTAATGGTTGGCAAAAACAACCTAACAAATTGAATATTCAAGGTGAAATCGAAAGGGCAATTGAGATTATTACTGGTGGTGAGAAAGTTGAATTAATTGCTTCTGGAAGAACAGATGCTGGTGTAAATGCATTAGGCCAAGTTGCTAATTTTAGAACTGAATCTACAATGCCAATTGAAAAGATGGCTTATGCTATAAATTCACAATTAAAGAAGGCTATTAGAGTTCAAAAAGCCGAGGAAGTCGATGAAAAGTTCCATTCAAGATATACTTGCAAGAAAAAAACTTACAGATATACAATCAACAATTCTGAGCAAGGAAGCGCTATTTTTAGATATATGCAATATCATTATCCAGTAAAATTAGATGAAAACAAGATGGATGAAGGTGTTAAATATCTTATTGGAGAGCATGATTTTAAGTCTTTTAAGGCTAGCGGAACATCAAGCAAAAGCTCAGTTAGGGTAATTTATGATGCTAAAGTATGGCGTGAAGGCGATTTAATTTATATAGAGCTTACCGGGAATGGCTTCTTATACAATATGATTAGAATAATCGCTGGAACTCTTATAGAAGTAGGAGAAGGAACAATTGAACCAGCTGAAGTTAAGGCTATTTTAGAGGCAAAAGATAGAAGCAGAGCAGGAAAAACTGTTTCACCTAGTGGATTGTGCCTAATGGGCGTTGAATATGAATAAAACCCTTGAAATATACATAAAACAGTGATATAATGATGGGGCGTTTTATTAAAAGAAAGGAAGTTTTAAAAATGAGTTTAAAACAAGAAAAAACAAGTAATAAGAATGAATTAAAATTAACATTTACAGTAGAAGCAGCTAAATTTGATGAAGCTATTGTAAAAGTTTATAAAAAGAGTGCTCATTATTTCAATATCCCTGGATTTAGAAAGGGAAAAGCACCTTTAGCAATCGTTGAAAAACAATACGGTTCAGCTATTTTCTATGAAGATGCTTT
>OCTX014527839.1_pt1 | contig 12917 bp, 11 predicted proteins | sample 1539691 | NCBI WGS metagenome assembly OCTX01 (sample SAMN02144231, study PRJEB22623) | gut metagenome | biome: sheep rumen | host: Ovis aries | place: New Zealand
AACGCTGTACTTCTTCTTTTGTTGCCATTATGATACATTTGTTCTATTCTGCTGCAAAATTAAACTTTTTAGTTGAATATTCAAAGAAAAACCGCAAATATTTCATGATAAAGTTTTAATTTGTGCCGTAATGGGCAAGCGGATAGGGTAATTGAGGTTGGTTGACGGATGAAACACCATGAGTGTTTTCAACTTGTCCGCTCGGCTTTGCCGCTTGCCTTAGCAAGAACGTTAGTACTTGACAACGCTCTGCATAGATTATCTTTTGCTGAATCTTTTGAGGGAATTCTGCAAAGTTGTGGGTGCAGGCTGGGGGCATCGTTCAAAAATGGGTGCAATTTTGAAATGTGAGAAAAAGAAGAGTCCCGTAAATCATTGATTTACAGGACTCTTTCTTGGGCGCTTCAGGATGGGCTTGAACCAACGACCCCCTGATTAACAGTCAGGTGCTCTAACCAACTGAGCTACTGAAGCAGGTTTTGCTTATTTGCGGGTGCAAAGGTAAGTTGTTTTTCTGAAACTACCAAACTTTTTTGAGAAAAATTTAAAGAAACATCAAAAATACGATAAATTTTTGAATAATTTTGGCGATATCCCGATAGAATCATGTACTTTTGCAGTTGATTTCCATGCATTACTTTTTTATTATTGCATCACTCAATGAAAAGAAACATCTTTTGGATGGTGGCACTTCTGATGATGGTGTCACCCTTAAAAGCTCAGAAAGAGCAGGATCATAACTTCGAGGTGGCGAAGAATCTGGAGATTTTCAATGCTCTCTATCGTCAGTTGGACATGCTGTACGTGGATACGTTGGATGCCAATCGGATGGTGGGGACAGGAATCAGGGCCATGCTACAGCGTTTGGATCCCTATACGGCATATTATCCGAAAGCGAGCGAGCTAAAGTCGTTCATCACGGGTAAATACGGGGGCATAGGCGCATTGATTCGCTATAATCTGAAGCAGAAGACCACGGTGATAGATGAGCCCTACGAGAACACTCCTGCCCAGGAAGCTGGTTTGAAGAAGGGTGATGTGATTCTCAGCATTGATGATACAACCATGGTTGGGAAGAGTGTGGAGTATGTGCGTGAGCACCTTCGTGGTGAAGCAGGTACAACATTCGTCCTGAAAATTCGCCGTCCCAGTACGAATAAGGTGATGCAGATGAAGATTACCCGTCGTACACTTAGCATCATGCCCACGATACCTTATTATGGTATGCAGGGTGACGGCATCGGCTATATCTGTCTCACACAGTTCACGGAGGGATGTGCCCAGGAGGTTCGCCGAGCCTTTGTCGATTTAAAGAAGCAGGGTATGCGATCCTTAGTGCTCGATTTGCGTAACAATGGAGGTGGTAGTGAGTTGGAAGCCGCCCAGCTGGTAAATATCTTTGTGCCACGTGGCATCACGATTGCTTCCAACCGTGGGAAGCTGAAGCGGGCCAATCGTGACTACACCACCACTGTGGAGCCCATCGACACGTTGATGCCTGTGGTGGTATTGGTGAATGATGATACTGCGTCTTCCAGTGAGATTACCAGTGGTGCTTTGCAGGATCTTGACCGAGCTGTGATCTTGGGGACCCGTACCTACGGAAAGGGCCTGGTACAGATTCCTGTTGACTTACCTCATAATGCTCAGATGAAGGTTACTACAAGTAGATATTATATTCCTAGTGGGCGTTGTATCCAGGCCATTAACTATAAACAGGGTGATGCAGCTTATCAGGAGCATATCCCTGACTCTTTGACCAAGGTGTTCCATACGGCACATGGAAGAGAGGTGCGTGATGGCGGTGGTATCACCCCCGATCTTGTTGTGAAGGCAGACTCTCTGCCAAACATCGCCTATTATCTGAGTGCCAGCGGCAGGGATTCCACGGAGACCCTTTTCGACTATGAGGTGGATTATCTTGCTGCGCACCCTACAATAGCCCCCGCCTCAGAATTTGAGATCACCGATGCCGATTACGAGGACTTCAAACAACGTGCCATTGCCAACGGTTTCACTTATGATCCTGAGAGTAATCGTGCGATGAAAGCCTTGAAGAAGATCATGGAGTTTGAGGGCTACTACGAGGAGGCGCGCCCGGAATTCGAAGCCTTGGAGAAGAAACTTCAGCATGATTTGGCTCATGACCTTGATTTGCATAAGGAAACATTGAAGAAAGTGATTTCTGCCGATCTGATTGCCGCCTATTATTACCAAGGTGGAACAGTGGAGTATAGTCTGAGGCATGATAAGCAGATGGAGGCCGCTCGAGAGTTACTGCGCGATGAAGTACGATACAGACAATTACTGAGGCCCCAAGAGCCATAGATACTTTGAGTAATCGGCATAATTTCTGATCGCAAACAGCATGAATACTTGTAGTAAATGACTTAGTTTCATGTTTTTTTTGCAAATATCATTGGAAAAATTTGGCAGTGTGCGAAAATCTTTGTAATTTTGCACCCGTTCAGTGGAATGAGGGACTCCAATCGAGTCTCTCATTTTCATTTATATTCAAGATTTATGATTGACAAAAACATTGTAAAAGGTTTAGTGGAGGAATGGCTCGAAGGTAAGGAGTATTTCCTCGTGGATGTTGAAATCAGTAATGACAACAAGATTGTTGTAGAGATTGACCATGCCGATGGGGTGTGGATTGAGGATTGTGTGGAGCTGAGCCGCTACATTGAGGATAGGCTGAGCCGCGATGATGAGGATTATGAATTGGAGGTAGGATCAGCCGGATTGGGCCAGCCATTCAAGGTGCCGCAGCAGTATGTGAACTTTGTAGGCAAAGAAGTAGAGGTGCTTGATGGTGACGGAAAGAAGGTGAAAGGTATTTTGAAGAGCGTTGACGGTAACGACTTTGTGGTGACCGTTCGCGAGAAAATCAAGGAGGAAGGAAAGAAACGTCCTGTCTTGACCGATGTGGACAAGTTTTTCCAGATGGATCAGGTAAAATATACTAAATACTTAATAAGTTTCAAATAAGCTATGGCAGCAACAAAAAATGTAGAGACCATTAGCATGGTCGATACCTTCAGAGAATTTACTGAGCAGAAGAAGATCGATCGTACAACTTTGGTAAGTGTACTTGAGGAAAGCTTCCGCAATGTGATTGCGAAGATTTTCGGAAGCGATGAGAACTTCGATGTCATCGTAAACCCCGACAAAGGTGACTTTGAAATTTACCGCAACCGTGTGGTGGTTGCCGACGGAGAGGTGGAAGATGAGAACAAGCAGATCTGCTTATCTGATGCACAGAAGATCGAGGCCGACTATGAGATAGGCGAGGATGTGTCGGAGCGTGTTGATTTTGCAAAGTTCGGTCGTCGAGCTATCCTGAACCTTCGTCAGACACTGGCCTCAAAGATTCTGGAATTGGAGCACGATAGCCTTTATAATAAGTATAAGGATCGTGTGGGCCAGGTTGTTAGTGGAGAGGTCTACCAGGTCTGGAAGCGTGAGGTGCTGCTCGTTGATGATGAGAACAACGAGTTGATCTTGCCTAAATCGGAGCAGATTCCTGCAGATCAGTATCGCAAGGGTGAGACGGTACGTGCCGTGATCCATCAGGTGAACAATGAGAACAATAACCCGAAGATTATCCTGAGCCGTACTAGTCCTGAGTTCCTGAAACGTCTGTTAGAGGCTGAGGTTCCAGAGATCAACGATGGCCTGATTACAATTCGCCGCGTGGCACGTATGCCAGGAGAGCGTGCAAAGATTGCCGTTGAGAGCTATGATGACCGCATTGATCCTGTAGGAGCCTGTGTTGGTGTGAAGGGTAGTCGTGTGCATGGTATCGTTCGTGAGCTTTGCAACGAGAATTTGGACGTGATCAATTACACTGCCAACACCAAGTTGTTCATCCAGCGTGCACTGAGTCCTGCTAAGGTGTCGAGCATCAATGTGGATGAGGAAAACCATAAGGCTGAAGTCTATCTCCGTCCTGAGGAGGTGAGTCTGGCAATCGGTCGCGGTGGCTTGAATATCAAACTGGCCAGTATGCTGACCGAATATACAATTGATGTGTTCCGTGAGGTTGATGAAAGCGAGGCCGACGAGGATATCTATCTGGATGAGTTCTCTGATGAGATTGACCAGTGGGTGATCGATGCTATCAAGGCTATTGGACTGGACACCGCTAAGGCAGTGCTGAATGCTCCCCGCGAAATGCTGGTGGAGAAGGCCGACCTTGAGGAAGAGACAGTTGACCATGTATTGAATGTATTAAAAGCAGAGTTTGAACAATAAGAAAGAATGAGCATCAGATTAAATAAAGCAATTAGAGAATTGAACATAGGACTTCAAACGGCAGTTGAATTCCTAGAGAAGAGAAGTGACTTGGGGGAGGTGAGAGGTGACTTGAACTTCAAACTGAGTGACGAGCAATATGGTGCGCTCGTGGATCAGTTCAAGAAAGACAAGGAGCAGAAAGGTCTTGCCGAGAAACTGTTTCCCAAGAAACCAAAGGAGAAAAGACGCCCCGAAGTGAAGGAGCAGAAGGTGGAGACTGTTGTTGAGATCAAGCAGCAGTTCAAACCGTTAGGAAAGATTGACTTGGACAACTTGGGAAAGAAGCCCGAGCCAGCTAAATCTGAAGCTCCTGCCATGGAGGCTAAGCCGAAGGCTGCTGCCGAGAGCCCGAAGCCTGAAGTCAAATCTGTGGAGAAGCAGCAAGAACCTGCTCCCATGCTGGAGCAGCAGACTCAGAAGGAAGAGCCGGCAAACGCCCATCTGGCAGAGACTAAATCCACTGAGTCCACAGCGGAGAATTCCGCTACGCCTGAACTGGCCACAGCCGTTCAGGAAGAGCAGTCAAGACCTGTTGCTGACTCTTCGCTACAGGATTCTCAGGAGAAAAAGGAACCAGAGGTGTTTACGCTGAAAAGCGAGAAGAAGCTGGCTCCGAAAGTAAATGTGCTGGGGAAGATTGATCTTGACTCCATCAACCAGAGTACTCGTCCGAAGAAAAAGACAAAGGAGGAGAAACGCCGTGAGCGTGAGGAAAAAGCCCGTATGACCAACGGCGGAAATGGTGAGAAGAAGAAACGTCAGCGTATCGGAAAAGAGAAGATCGACATTGAGGCTGTTGGTAAGATGCAGCAGAATGGCGGAAAGAACAATAATGCAAACAACAATAACGCTGGCGGCGGTAAGAAAAAGAACAAGAAACGTGTTCAGAAGCCCTTGGAGGTGAACGAAGAGGATGTGGCACGTCAGGTTAAGGAGACCCTTGCCCGTCTTACCAACAAACAGAGCCAGAACAAGAAAGGAGCGAAATACCGTAAGGAGAAGCGCGATGCCGTTCAGGAGAAGCTGAACGAGGAAATGGCTTCTCAGGCAGCAGAGAGCAAGGTGTTGAAGCTGACAGAGTTCGTAACCGTCAGTGAGCTGGCAACGATGATGAACGTGGGTGTAAACCAGGTGATAGGAACCTGTATGTCCATTGGTATCATGGTAAGTATTAACCAGCGACTAGATGCCGAGACCATTAATATTGTGGCAGAAGAGTTCGGCTTCCAGACAGAATATGTGAGTGCAGAGGTACAGAATGCCATTACAGAGGAAGCCGATGATGAGAACGATCTCGTTCCACGTGCTCCGATTGTGACGGTGATGGGACATGTCGATCATGGTAAGACCTCTTTGCTAGACCATATCCGTAACACCAATGTGATTGCTGGTGAAGCCGGAGGTATCACGCAGCATATCGGTGCATATAACGTGAAGCTGAAAGACGGTCGTCGCATCACCTTCCTCGATACACCAGGACATGAGGCCTTTACTGCCATGCGTGCCCGTGGTGCTCAGGTGACGGATATTGCCATTATCATCATCGCTGCTGACGACAGTGTGATGCCTACGACCAAAGAGGCCATTGCCCATGCCCAGGCTGCCAATGTGCCGATGGTGTTCGCCATTAATAAGATAGATAAGCCAGGTGCCAACCCTGACAAGATTCGTGAGGATCTGGCTAACATGAATTTGTTGGTGGAAGAGTGGGGCGGTAAGTACCAGAGTCAGGAGATTTCTGCCAAGAAAGGCTTAGGCGTGGATGAGCTGTTGGAGAAAGTGCTTTTAGAGGCTGAAATGCTTGACCTGAAAGCGAATCCCAACCGTAAGGCTACTGGTAGCATTATCGAGAGCTCGCTGGATAAAGGTCGTGGCTATGTTTCCACGGTGCTGGTATCGAATGGTACACTCCGTGTAGGCGACATCGTGGTGGCAGGTACGAGCTATGGTCGTATCAAAGCGATGTTCAATGAACGTAACCAACGTATCAAAGAGGCAGGACCTGCAGAACCCGCCATTATCTTAGGACTGAATGGCGCCCCCACCGCTGGTGACTCTTTCCATATCATGGAAACAGAGCAGGAGGCACGTGACATCACCAACAAACGTGTGCAATTGCAGCGTGAACAGTCTATCCGTACTACTAAGACTTTGGGTCTTGACGATATTTCCCATCGTATTGCTCTGGGTGAGTTCCATGAACTGAACATCATTGTGAAGGGTGATACTGATGGATCCATCGAGGCTTTGAGCGACTCGTTCATTAAACTTTCTACCGAGAAGGTTCAGGTGAATGTTATTAACAAAGCCGTGGGACAGATCTCCGAGAACGACGTGATGCTGGCCAGTGCTTCCGATGCAATCATCGTAGGCTTCCAGGTGCGTCCTTCTGTCGATGCCCGTAAGTTGGCTGAACGAGAGGGTGTGGAGATCAATACCTACTCCATTATCTATGATGCCATCGAGGAGGTGAAGTCAACAATGGAGGGTATGCTCGACAAGGTGAAGAAGGAAATCATTACCGGTGAGATTGAAGTAAAGCAGGTGTTCAAGATTTCCAAGGTTGGTACCGTGGCAGGTGGTTTGGTGACCGATGGCAAGGTGCACAACAAGGACAAGGCACGTGTGATTCGCGATGGTATCGTGATCCATACTGCTCCTATCGATGCCCTCAAACGTTATAAGGACGATGCAAAAGAAGTGGCAACAGGTCTGGAGTGCGGTATCAGCCTGGTGAACTATAACGACATCGAGGTGGGTGATATCATCGAGACATTCACGGAGATTGAGGTAGAACAGAAACTTTGAGTAATTGACAATTGATAATTGACAATTGACAATTTGAATGAGTGAAAACAAAAACGAGTATGTCCGTCAAGTAGCTGAACAGAAATATGAGTTCGGGTTCACGACGGATGTACATACGGAGATCATAGAGAAAGGGCTGAACGAGCAAGTCGTTCGGCTCATCTCTGCTAAAAAAGGGGAGCCGGAATGGATGCTTGACTTCCGTTTGCAGGCTTTCCGTTATTGGCAGACACAGCATGAGCCGAAGTGGGGACATGTACATGTACCTCCTATCGACTACCAGGCCATCAGTTACTATGCCGATCCCATGGCGAGGAAGCCGAAAGGTGATGGGAAGATCGATCCAGAGCTGGAAAAAACTTTTGATAAGTTAGGCATCCCCCTGGAAGAACGTCTTTCCCTGAGCGGTAATACTGCCGTCGATGCCATCATGGACTCAGTCAGCGTAAAGACTACTTTTAAAGAGAAACTCCGTGAAAAAGGTATTATCTTCTGTTCAATAGGTGAGGCTATTAAGGAGCATGGTGAATTGGTAAGAGAGTATCTCGGCACTGTGGTACCTTACCGTGACAATTTCTTCGCCGCGTTGAATAGCGCTGTATTCAGTGACGGCTCTTTCGTATATATTCCGAAAGGAGTGCGCTGTCCGATGGAACTGAGCTCGTATTTCCGTATCAATGCTCGTAACACTGGACAGTTCGAACGTACGCTGATTATTGCCGATGACGACGCCTACGTTTCCTATCTTGAGGGGTGCACGGCTCCCATGCGTGATGAGAATCAACTGCATGCGGCCATTGTCGAGATCATCGTGAAGGATCGTGCGGAAGTGAAATACTCTACCGTTCAGAACTGGTATCCAGGAGATGATCAAGGCAGAGGCGGTGTGCTGAACCTTGTAACAAAACGTGGCGATTTGCGGGGTGTTGACTCCAAACTTTCGTGGACACAGGTAGAGACAGGATCAGCCATTACCTGGAAATATCCCTCATGCATATTAAGAGGTGATAACTCAGTTGCCGAGTTCTACAGTGTTGCCGTGACAAACAACTACCAGGAGGCCGATACGGGCACAAAGATGATACATATCGGTAAGAATACTAAATCCACCATTATCTCAAAGGGTATTTCTGCCGGACATAGTCAAAACTCATACCGTGGACTTGTCCGTGCAACAGCTAATGCCGACAATGCTCGCAACTACTCTTCGTGTGACTCCCTGCTCTTAGGATCCGAATGCGGCGCGCACACTTTTCCTTACATGGATGTGCACAACGACACAGCTATCTTTGAGCATGAGGCTACGACTTCTAAGATCAGTGAAGACCAGCTCTTCTATTGCAACCAGCGTGGTATCCCTACAGAGCAGGCTGTGGGGCTGATTGTAAACGGCTATGCGAAGGAAGTGCTTAATAAACTTCCGATGGAGTTCGCGGTGGAGGCACAAAAGTTGCTCAGCGTTTCTTTGGAAGGAACGGTGGGATAGTTTCTCTTTCATGATTCGAGAAAAACAGAATAACGTAATAACGAAGAAAAGTGTTAGAAGTAAGAAACCTTCATGCCAAGATTGGCGAGAAAGAGATATTAAAGGGTATCGACCTTGTGATCAACGATGGCGAGACCCATGCAATCATGGGGCCTAATGGTTCGGGAAAAAGTACGCTTAGTGCGGTGCTCGTTGGTAATCCTCTCTACGAAGTGACCGAGGGAGAGGCTTGGTTTAACGGGAAGAATCTCCTGGAGATGAAACCTGAGGATCGTGCTCACGAAGGATTGTTTCTTTCGTTCCAGTACCCAGTGGAGATTCCTGGGGTGTCGATGACGAATTTCATGAAGGCGGCCATCAACGAGAAACGCAAGTATCAGGGGCTGGAGCCGATGAACGCGGCAGAGTTTCTCAAACTGATGCGTGAAAAGCGCAAGGTGGTAGAGCTCGATTCTAAACTCAGCAATCGCAGTGTGAACGAAGGCTTTAGCGGTGGTGAGAAGAAACGCAATGAGATCTTCCAGATGGCGATGTTGGAGCCGAAATTGAGTATTCTCGATGAGACCGACTCAGGTTTGGATGTAGATGCCATGCGCGTGGTGGCAGAGGGTGTCAATAAGCTACAACGTCCAGACACCAGCTGTATTGTGATTACTCACTATGACCGTTTGCTGGAGATGATCAGACCCCATTTCGTACATGTTCTTTATAAAGGACGTATTGTCAAGACGGGAGGCCCGGATTTGGCAAAGCAGATCCAGGAGCATGGATACGATTGGATTAAAGAAGAAGTGGGAGAAGAGTAAATGAAGTGAAGAGTGGACATTTTGCTACCGCAACAAATATGTATAGTGAACAACAATATATAGAACTCTACGAGCAGGCGCGCCAGACTATTTTCGATCATGCTCCCGAGGCCTTGAATGTCGTACGCGACAGTGCCTTTGACGATTTCAAACGACAAGGTTTTCCTTCCAAGAAGGTGGAGCGGTATAAATATACCGATATTGCGCAGCTTTTTGCTCCCGACTTTGGTTTGAATCTGAAACGATTGCCGATACCTGTAGATCCGTTCGAGGCTTTTCGATGTGATGTGCCTAATCTGAGTACTTCGCTCTTTTTCGTTGTTAACGATAGTGTTTATAGAGATGAGAAGAAAGAGGAAAGGCTGCAGACAGGCGTTTCAGCAAGAATAGACGAGCAAAATGCGGGAATGAGAGGAGAAAGGATTCCTATAGGTAGGGGGCCTTTACCACAAGGTGTCATTATAGGTTCTTTCCACCAGTATCCTGATATCGTCTCGCAATACTATGCCCGATTGGCCCAAACAGGTGAAGACGGGGTCGTTGCCCTCAATACGATGTTAGCCCAAGATGGTCTGTTGGTCTATGTCCCGAAGCATATACAGGTTGAACGTGCTGTACAGGTGATTAATATTCTTCGCTCTGATGTTGATCTGATGGTCAATCGACGGGTGCTGGTTGTTTTGGAAGAAGGTGCTAATATCAAACTCCTATTCTGTGATCATGCTGCCGATGATCGTCAGTTTCTGACAACCCAGGTGGTTGAGGCTTTTGTGGGAGAGAATGCTTCTTTGGAGTTTTATTGCCTTGAGGAAACACATCATAAGAATGTGCGAGTGAGTAATGTCTTTATTGAACAAAAGGCAAATAGTAGGGTAAACCACAACGTAATCACTTTGCATAATGGTATCACCAGAAACCGTACTGATCTCTTTTTTCGGGGAGAGGGGGCGGAATGCTCTCTTAACGGCTGCGTGATAGCCGACAAACACCAGCATGTGGATAACAATACGCTGATCGTTCATGAAGTGCCTCATTGCACCAGTCATGAGTTGTATAAGTATGTTCTTGATGAACACGCGGTGGGCGCTTTTGCTGGAAAGGTGTTGGTACAGCATGGCGCACAGAAGACAGATTCGCAGATGACGAATCAGAATCTTTGTGCAACAAAGGAATCGCGGATGTTTACTCAGCCGATGTTGGAGATTTATGCGGACGATGTGAAGTGCGCCCATGGTTCTACCGTCGGACAACTCAACGATGCCGCCTTGTTCTATATGCGACAGCGTGGCATTTCCTTAAAAGAAGCGAGAGTTTTATTACAGAACGCATTCATTAATGAAGTAATAGATAAGATGCAGCTCGAGCCTCTTCGTGATCGTTTGCACTACCTTGTAGAGAAACGTTTCCGTGGTGAACTGAATAAGTGCGAGGGTTGCAACCTTTGTAAGTGAGATTTTTAATTGGTATGTATAATATTAATAAGGTAAGGGAGCATTTCCCGATTTTGTCAAGAGAAGTGTATGGTAAGCCGTTGGTTTACCTCGACAATGCGGCCACTACACAGAAACCTTTGTGCGTATTGGATGCGATGCGCGAGGAATACCTTAACGTGAATGCAAACGTGCACAGGGGCGTTCACTATTTAAGTCAGCAGGCTACTGACCTCCATGAGGCAGCACGTGAGAAGGTTCGCCAGTTTATACATGCCGATAAAATCGAGGAAATTGTCTTTACCCGAGGTACTACCGAGGCTATTAACCTGGTGGCTAGTTCGTTCTGTGAGAGTCAGATGAAAGAAGGCGATGAAGTGATTGTAACAGAAATGGAACACCACTCTAACATCGTGCCTTGGCAGTTGCAGTCAATGAAAAATGGCATTGTTGTTAAATATCTGCCTATCACAGACGATGGTCGGTTGGAACTCTCCTCTCTCTCTTCCCATCTTTCAACTCGTACCAAACTCATTAGTGTGGCTCATGTTAGTAATGTGCTTGGAACGGTGAATCCTGTCGTTGAAATCGTAAAAATGGCACATGCCCATGGTATTCCCGTTCTGGTAGATGGAGCGCAGAGTGCTCCGCACTTGCCAGTGGATGTGCAAGCTCTTGACTGTGATTTTTTCGCTTTTAGTGGACATAAAATGTACGGACCCACAGGAATCGGTGTGCTTTATGGAAAAGAAAAATGGTTAGAAAAACTACCACCTTATCAAGGTGGAGGTGAGATGATTGATAAGGTAACATGGGAGAAGACCACCTTCGAGCGATTGCCCTTTAAGTTTGAAGCTGGAACTCCAGATTATGTGGCTACTCATGGATTGGCTAAAGCCATCGAATTCATCGATTCCATCGGGCTCGACGATATTCAATTGCATGAACAGGAACTTACTCGTTACTGCATGGAACGATTGCAAGCCATTGAGGGCATTTGCCTTTATGGCCCTGACTCATCTTCCAAAGAATCCGTGGTGTCCTTCAATGTGGCATCTCATTGTGGGGGATTGATTCACCATCTTGATGTGGGCACCTTACTGGATCGTTTAGGTATCGCTGTCCGAACAGGTCATCATTGTGCTCAGCCATTAATGGACCGATTGGGAATCAGTGGTACCGTGCGTGCCTCTTTCGCTTTATATAACACAAAAGAAGAGGTTGATGCCTTGGTGGCAGGGATAAGTCGTATTATCGGCATGTTCTGACTTATGCCAATAGTTTTCTGCATTTCTTTAAGGCTATAATAAACCATACCAGTGCTACTGCACGTAAGATGAATGCGTAGCCTACTGGAAGAATACCGAGAAAGAAGGCTGTTTGTGCCTCAATGAGTGCCCAAGTCTGACGCATGTTTAGGTTACGTTCCAGCACAAGTGAGTAATAATCTCGAAGCTTCTCTATGGGGCGAATTATCACATCTGAAAAATAATTCATTTTATCAGCTATTGCTTGCCAAATGCTTTGACGGGTAGTTAAAATCATTTCTTTGTTCATCATATTCTTTTTTTTGATTGAATTTCCAAAACTTGTTCTTCGGTTCTGGGTGCAAAAGTACGATACTGTTGTGCACAATAAGTTCGTTTCTCTGCCTTTTTTGGCTAAAAAGGGTTAAAGATGATTCTTTTTTTTATTCATGTGCCTGTTAAATATACATATGGAAGAGGGCTGTAGAGGTCCCCTTTTTAAGGCTGATACGACAATATTTTGAAACAATTGCATGATACATGATATATTTTATTTGTTTCAATTACTATTGACGTTGTTTCAAATTGTGGTTTCGAATAAAAAAAAACGTTTCAAAACCTTGTTTATAATAAAAAAAACATTACTTTTGCAGTCGTGACTTTAATAAAATTTAATTCGTGTCGCCGTTGTCCAATAACTGAAAACAAAATTTTAAATATAATATTAACCAAACCCCAAATGACAAATAAGCTGAAAGTGAAGATGAATCTTGTCATGTGCAAGAAATCGTCAAAGACATTGGTTCTAGCTTTGCTGATGATGGTTTTTGCAATACCGTCA
>OCTX011346508.1_pt1 | contig 12912 bp, 12 predicted proteins | sample 1539691 | NCBI WGS metagenome assembly OCTX01 (sample SAMN02144231, study PRJEB22623) | gut metagenome | biome: sheep rumen | host: Ovis aries | place: New Zealand
TACAAGTTAATAATGATTCTGGTTTTTCCCTAATCAAATCTTTTGTTATAATTGGTAATTTCTTAATATCTTCCAGTTTTTGAATGTCCTCTAATTGTATTCCTGCTTTTTGATATAATTGATTGTAAAATGGAGATTTAGTATACGCAAGATGAAACAACTTTAAAAATAACTTCTCATTTCTATCTCTAAGATCAATAGGTGACATCTCATATAAAGATTTTATTTCTCCATAATATTTAGAGATAAATAGATTGCTTCTTAAAAAATATTTTAATGATTCTGTAATATACTTATTCATTTTTTATTGGAAATACGTTTAGAACTCTCCTAAGTCCACCACAACAACATTGTAAATGATCAATTCCATAATCAAAGTTAATTTCTATAGCTGTGATGTCCGTTTCGGTAATGGCGATATCCCATGCCACTTCTTTTAATTCTGGTGTTTTCTCAGCAAATGAAATAATGGTTTCCTTAACATGTTTCCAATTATTTATTTTTTTGCCTTTGAATACATATTGTGTATCTGGATGCATAGGGAATTGTCCACCACCATGTTCTGCCGTAGCATAAGGGGAAATAAAACCGTTATCTGTATTGATTTGAACAGAAATGCCACCTTGGTGACTATTATCTACATCTTTTCCATTCCTACCAATTCTTAAAACACAAACACTTAGTTGTGGCTTTCCTTTCCTCCATTGTGTTACGGCTCTTAATGTGTTTACAGAAGAAGGATTGATTTCAGAAAGGTCATTCCTTTGTTTAAGGCCTTTTTGAACAATATATGTGGTGTCTTTATCAATAAATGTATCAATGTCGTTGATAGTTATGGTCTTTCCGTTTATTGATAATTGATTGTCCTTTTGAGATAATACGATAATACCGATACCACCACATCCATAAATAGGTTTGAAAAATAGTTTCTCATCGTTTCCAATGTTTTCAAGAATCTTTGCCAAAGAGGTGTTCTTCCTATCTTTTGTTAAGAATCTTCCCTTATCTATAATAGAGATAATGTCTGGTGTGTTAATGCCTCTTTTTGTGAGATAATAAAATAAATTAAGTTTGTTTTTATAAATATCTGTATTTGTTGACTCTTGAAATAGTTTCGCCTTATAGAAATTGTAAAAATAGTATGGGGGTATATAGTCAAGTAGTTGTTCATCTGACAATTCTTTCTCAAATAATTGGTATCTGATGTAATGGAGTGGCTTACATTTCCAATAGTCTTTAACGAGATTCATTTCCCTTTTAATTTGGTCTTTTGATTTAGAAGATTGATAAAGTTTCTTTTTGTATTCTTTATAATCTTTACTAAAAAGACGAACTTTTAGAAAATAAATAGTTTGGCTTCTTTTTAGCCATTTGTATAATGATGTTTTTTTATAATTCATGATATACTTGGACAATTTGATCGTAAAAACTATCTTGTATATGATTGCTTGTTTTCGGTTTATTTATGTTGTCTTCAACAAGTGCAGACAGCTCAGATTCATTGGAATAAACCAATACTCCGTTTGGTCGTTTAGCTTTGTCTGAAGCTATAACGGTACACCCCATAGCTAAAGCTTCTCTAATTGCCATAGAGTCACCATCTGTTTTTGTGGGACGAACGTAAATGTTAGTGTGTTTTAGTATTGGTAACATGGGGAAATGAGGATCTTGTATAATCAATAGATCTTCATTTTGCTTAATATTGTCCATTTTCGTTTCTAAAAACTTCACTTGCTCATGATCCTTATTGTTGATTGTTATTAATAATAACATTTTCATCTTTATCTCTTTACTTGTTAAATGGTTGTACAAGTTAAAGATGTCAGAAATTCCATATAAATCAGGATATTGCCCGTGAAGTTTTATCGCACCATAAAATACGATTAATGGCTTGTCTTTTTCTATGCAAAAATGTAAGACATTTTGAGGTATAGAATCATCATTAATCTTTTTAGGAAGAATAAAAGCAGGAATGTCAATACTTTTTTTCTGCAAATATGCTGGTAATCTTTGGCTATCTCCTTTTTGTACGCATATTATTTTATCTGCCTTGGATAAAGCCCAAAGAGCAAGTTTACTATTGAGTAGATTACTAACATCTCCATGTAATGTAAATATAGTTTTTGCTCCCTTGAAAAATAGTCTTTTAGTTAGACTAATATACACTTTTCTGTATGTTGATGGAACATGAAGATGGATGATGTCAAATTTTTGATGAAATAAAATATAGAAAGGGATATAGAAAAACTTCAGAATTAATAATATGGGGTTGTTAAATTTGTCCTTTTTATATTTTATCCTGTAATAATCAACATCATATCCATCATAAGATAGATTCTCTGCCAGCCTTTCACTACTAATACTCACACCACCAATTTGAGGAGGAAATGGGGAGATAATCAAGATTTTTCTATTTTTTCTACTTGTATGATCCATCTTTATTAGGAAAGCCTTTTTGCTTTATTAAAGAACAACAAAAACTTTTCTGGCATTATTTTACGAAGGTTTCTTTTAATCTTACCTTTTAATGTTGGATTACTCCATGTGCCAGCATAATGGTGAATGGTTCGGCTATTGGGTGTAATATGATATCGTTTCGTTATAATATCTCTTGGACAAAAATACTCACTTGGGTATATTTTTATTCCCTCTATAGTTTGTATACCTGGAACATTTGCCAAACCACGTTTGAAAAGAATTTCTGTCGTATAGGCAACAATAGTTTTCATGTTCATTTTTCCACTTTCATCGGTAAATGTGTAAGTGGAATAATAATCCATGAATTCTTTATATAGAGGATGACCCGCTTCTACGCCTAATCCTAAACCTGGGGCAACAGTTATCCCATGATTATAATCTTTTTCTATTCCCATAAATGCACCTTTTTCTACAATGTCATCTATAGGTTTGATGGCTTCCACGTCTGTGTCAAAATAGATGCCACCATATTTATATAATATCCAGAAACGGGCATAGTCACTAACAAATGCATATTTCTTGGCTTGGTATGCTTGTGCCGTATATGGAATGATGTTAACATCAAAATTGTCCTCATTCCACTCCTTGATTTCATAATCCGGGAGATATTTCTTCCATGAATCAATGCATTTAACAGCTAATGGTGGAAGAGGATTCCTGCCAAACCAACAATAATGTATTACTTTAGGTATCATGTCGCTATTTTTATGAAATAATCCAATCTTTTATGTTCTTGGTTTCAGTAGAGAAATTGACTCCTACTTTCACCACTTTATTTCCTTCTGTTGTGTATGGAATGGCGTAGCCGTGACTATTAATTTGATCAAGTGCCTGTTGAGCGGTGCCATTGATTTTCAGTTCGAACACATAGGTCGTGTTGGGCATGTGAACTACCATGTCTGCTCGTCCGCCACTACATTTTACTTGTGTTTGCACATAGACATTGAGCATGGAGAAAATCAAGTACATTGACCATTCGTAGAATCCTTCTGCTGTTGCCATTTCTTCCAGCTTCTTCTTAAATCCCTCAATATATGGCAAACTGGCAAAATAGGCTTTCATTTCAGACATGGCTAATTCAACGTTGTCTTTCTTGAGAGCACGCCAGAATTTTAAAGCAAAACCTATCTTGGTCTTTTCACTTTCTATTCCAATATAAGTAGGTAATAATCCTTCTACAAGTCCTATCCTTACTTCTTGATTTGGGATGGATAGTTGATATATGTCTTCTTCTCGATTATAGTCTTTAATGGTAAGATAACCACTCTGATAGAGTAGGGGGAGCGCATCTGTCATTCCTTCGGTTGGTCGGTCAAAAGCGGTTGCCGATGTTTCAATACTATCCATAGCGGTAATGTCGGTATGGAAGTATTGCATTTGGTGGATTAAGAAAGTGGGTGTACCCGTTTCAAACCAATAGTTTGCCACTTTTCGATGAAGAAAAGCCTTCATCAAACTGAGTGGATTGTATATTTCTGGAGATGACTCGGAAAAATGATACCCGTCATATTTCTGTTTGAGTATTTCATGCATTCTATCGGTTGAATAGCCGTAGGCATCTGCTAACAATTTGATGTCTTCTGACATTGTGGTTGTTAATTCTCGCTCTGTAATGCCACAAATAGATGCGAAACGGTAATCCATCGATACGTTGGTCAGGTTATTGATGGTTGAGAAGATACTGAGTTGCGAGAATTTAGTGATTCCCGTAATGAAACAGAATTTCAACATTCTCTCGCAAGCTTTTAGAGGCTGATAGAATTCTTGCATCACCTGACGGAAAGCATTGATGTCATCTTTGTGCATCACGTCAAGAAGAGGTGCGTCATATTCATCGATGATGACAACTACTTGTTTTCCAGTTTGTTCGAACGCTCGCCTAATCAATCCTGCCAATCTTTTCCCAGGAAGGTCTTCTTCGGTATCGTTGCCATATATTGAAGAAAAAGGTTTGAGAATATACATGATTTGACTTCTCAACATTTCCATAGAGGTCATGTTTTTAGCCATACTCAAATCTATATGCAGAACAGGATACGAATTCCAATCCTTTTCCAATTCCATCACTTTCAATCCCTCAAATAAGTCTTTTCTTCCTTCAAAGAATGAATGAAGGGTAGAAGATAATAAGGATTTTCCAAAACGACGAGGACGACTTAAAAATACATACGGACTCAGTCGTTGCATTTTCCACATTAAGTCGGTCTTGTCTAAATAAACATAACCATTCTCAATAATCCTCTCAAAGGTCTGGATTCCTACGGGGTATCGTCGTTCGGTCATACAATTAAAAATGGTGTGTAGTGTTGATTCTTATTTCCGGCGAGCAAGTAATCTTATTTGGATTCTCATTCAACCAAGCACCCCACCATCCAAATGAACTACGTGTAATGACTTGATGTTTGCAAGCTGCCATCAATTGCATATCCCGCCAACTGTCTTCCCCTTTGTTCCAATCGATGAAATGGATGTTGTCTTTCTTGAAATTGAGTCCAAAAACCTTTTCATGATTTTTTGCCCATTCAACACTGCCAGGATCGCAGAAGATAAAGAAAGAAGGATTGCTTACTTGGCTTCGAATGTATTTGATGCACCTTTTAAAATATCCCCCCACATAACAGTCAAAATTCAGTCCCATCATGTCGCCTCTACGTGCATGAATGGCAACTGATTCTGAATTTTGAATAGTTTGCATCATCTTCAAATTGTTATTGTCAGTAATGATGGGGAAAGTAAATGTTTTTCGTATATCATCCTCTATTTGTTCAATGCCACTATTCTTAAATTTGAAAGTTAGCTTTTGACCTGTGAAAATATCCTTGTCGTTACAAACAAATAGTTCCTTTTGGTAATCCTTTAACGATACTTTAGTGGGAAAATGTTTTTTTTTCAAATACCTTAGATATCGGTATAAAAAAGTCTGTTTTTTCTTACTGTATCCAAAAGAGGTTTTTCTGGTTTCCCCAGGGGCTTCAAAATCCCCTCGCCAATTCTCTAAATCAATACCTATTTCATGAAAGGCTTTCGTGAAATAGACAGGATAATTCCAGTTCTTTTCCCAAAATCTGGATTCCTTGATGATTCCCATCAACTTATCCCAATCATTGGGAGATATGATGTCGTGGATATTTGGGGCATTCACATGAAAGATGCGGTCTAACTCATATCCATTCCATTGACAAATAATGTCATTGCATTCAGGAATGTCATAAATGATAGTTTCTATATAACAATCATCGTCGGGATTCATTTTCTTCATCGCCAAATACTCGCAATAGCTAAGCATTTGGTTGCCTAAACCAGATTCAATATGTATGACTTTCATGCGCTGGCTATAATTTGCTTGTACGTTTTTTCATAATTGGAAACAGTTGTCGAGATGTCGTAATGGTCGGAAACGTGTTGCCAATTATCGTCTACATTTGTCTGAATTTTTCCTTGATATATTTGTTTCATGTAATAAGCACATTCTTCAATGTTACCATTACGAAAATGAAAACCATATTTGCCGTTATCGATGATTTCCATCGGTCCTTCAATGTCTGAAACCAATACGGGTACTTTGGCTGCCATGGCCTCTGCTACGGTCAACCCAAAACCTTCAAACCGTGAGGGTTGAACCAATAGGTCATATTCGTGTAAGTGTTCGTAGAGGTATTGCCTGTCTTTTGCCCCTAAAATGGAAATATAGTCGGTAATGTTAAGCCTTTCTGCCAAACCAATCATCCTGCCCTTGTCTGCTCCTTCTCCGATAAAGTCAAGGTGTACGTTTTGTATACCATAATCCATCAGTTTCTTGAAAGCTTTCAACATGATATTTTGTCCTTTGACATAACCGTTGAGTCTTCCTATCTGAACGATTCTAAAAATACCGTCGTTTTTCTTGCCTGTTGTCTTGAATGCCTTGCAGTCAATACCGTTCTCGATGACGATGGATGATAAGCCTAAACGCTCCTTCATGTCTTTCTCAACGGCTTTGGATATGGCAATGATGGCTTTGTATTTTTGATGGTCTTCTACCATGTTGCCAGGACAATGGCAGGTTCTGCACATGGGAGCTGGAGGATAGATGATATATTTACCGATGTTTTCGTTGTGGGTATTGATAATGTCTGGTCGGATTTTCCAGATGAGCAAGTTCATTTGGATAACTTTCCTATAACTGCGTGTCTTTCGTTTCCTGTTGATGAGGTGTACCCTCACTCGGGGTGAAATGGAGTCTAACAGTTTCTGGTCGTAATAGTCGTTTAATATAATCAAGTCTACTTCATGTTTTTCGCATTGCCTGTTTACGATGTCCACCAGCATGGTTTCAATGCCGCCAATGGTTAAGCTAAACATGACATGAAGTATTTTCATGGAATGAAATCTATAGGGATAGGGTAGTATTGACCGATGGAATGGGCGAAATCGTGATTTTGTTAGGATTGGTATTCAACCAACTTCCCCACCAGCCAAAAGAACTTCTCGTGATGATGTTGTGCTTACAAGCTGCCATTAGTTGCATGTCGCGCCAACTGTCTAAGTCCTTGTTCCAGTCGATAAACATATACTCGTCGGTCTTGTTATCGATACCTAATTGCTTGATATGTTGTTTGCCCCATTCCGTAGTGTCTTGGTCGCAGAAGATGAAAAACACGGGGTGTACAACATGTTGTTTGATGTAACGGGTAGCACGCTTGAAATAGCCATCCGCAAAATATTGGTAATTCATGGGCAACATGTCACCGCGCCTTACGTGAATGGCTACAGAGTTGCTATTATTAATTTGTTGCCACACTTGTAAGTTGCGCGTATCGATAATCGGAGGGAAACGAAATGATTGTCTGATTTCTTGCTCAATGCGTTCTATGCCACTGTTCTTGAACTTAAAATAGAGTAGTTGACCGATAAAGACGCTTTTCTCAGAATGGCGAAACAAGATGTGAGTGGCATCGGGAAATGTTTCTTGTTTAGTGAGTACCTTGTTTTTCAGGTAACTCAATTTGGCGTATGTCTTCGTTTGCTTGTACCATGGTACGGTATTAGCCATTGACTTAAATCCCTTTGCCTCAAAATTGCCGCGCACATTCTTTACTTCTATGCCTGCATGGTTCAGGGCTTGGGTAATATAGACGGGATAGTTCCAGTTTTTTTCCCAAAACTTGCTGGCTCTTACCTCATTGATAATGCTTTCCCATTGTGTGGGAGTAAATAGAGACTTGATGTTTGGGGCATCGATTCTAAATATACGATTCAGTTCATAACCATTCCATTGACAAACCACCTCTTGGCATTCGGGTATCTCGTAAATGATGGTTTCTATATAGCAATCATCGTCGGGATTCATTTTCTTCATTGCCAAATACTCGCAATAGCTAAGCATTTGGTTGCCTAAACCCGAATCAATGTGAATGATTTTCATCAGCTATGGATACTTCTGTTTCTAAAACCGTGCCTATTTTTTCTGTTTCTGAACTCTCAGGTTTTTCAATATTTACGTTTACTCCTGATTGTTCTTTTTCTGATTGGCGGAATAAAGATAATGTGATGATATAATAAACGATTGACAAGTTCTTAGGGTCAGATATCAGGGTTCCAGAAAAAGATAACAGAATGTAAGAAGAAGTAAGAAGGAATAAAACAAACATCCACTCATCTTTTTTTCTCGATTTCCAAGCAAAATAAGCTATATAGATCCATAAAAATAAAAGAACAGTTCCACCCACATATCCAAATCGTGTTAATAAATTGCCGTAAGATGTGTCTGGTGTTCCCATTTGAGCTTTTGTGGTTTTATCACTTTCTGAGAAATATCTACCAACCCTAAAATTGTACATTCGCTGTACAACCTCAGTTTGACTGTCATTTATCATACCCAATCCAAATGTTTTTTCACCTATTGGACGTTCACTTAAGTAGAGCATACGTTCATATACCCATGCCAAACGGTAGTTCATTGTTCCTTGACCTCTTGTATCTCCTGAAATAACAGTTTCTTTGACACTTCCATTCAAAATGTTCTTAATCTCTTCTGTTGTTGAGCTTGATCCATAGTCTTCACCGCTAAGACGAGTAGAAATCGAACCAGACAGGGGAATAAAGAGTAAACCAAATATTAGTGCATATTTTGTGAATACGGTAAGTCTACCACGCATAAGAAAACCAACAACTATCATAAAGAGAATAGAAAAAATCTGTGTACGTCCTAAAGTACATAATAATGCTCCAGCTAAGATGAAAACACAAATGTATGGACGTTTGATTTTCATTAACTCTGGGTAAAAGATAGCAATAAACAAGAATAAATAAAGAAGTGGTGGTGAATTATAATATCTTCCTAAACGAGAAATTCCTTCAATTTCGACATCTTTGTATGGTAGTACGGGGAGGTCTGTCAATACTTGGATAATATATAGAACGGAAGTTATAATGGTGATTTTAAACAAGATATTGAAAAGCCATTCAATGTCTTTTTTCTTCATCTTAACAAGGAAGAAGTAACTGACAAAGATAATCAGTCTTCGCCCTCCTTGAAATATTTGGAACCATGTGAAATCATAATGATATCGAGAGAATAGGGCAGAAGCTATCATAAAGTACATCAAGAATACAACCAAGTATTTGATGGTCTTGTTTTCTCTTTCGGGTGCATCCTCGTAAATCATGCTGAAAGGAGCCATGAAAAAACAGAAAATGGCAGCTAAGTCGTAATTCTTTGCACCAATGACAGTGTCTGGCAAAATCCAAAAACCATCGTTGCAGAAGAACATGAAAAGGAGTATACTCCATTTTTTCATGCCTGCGTAAAAATAGTAATATATAGCGAATCCTAATAGTATATATCCTAACATAATTTCAATTTATTTTTTTGATAAATTTTGCGGGATTTCCGCCCCATAGTTCATCAGGAGGAATATTGCCCAGGACTACACTACCAGCAGCAATAATAGAATGAGTTCCAATCGATACTCCTTTATTTATAATGCATCTTGCCCCAATAAATACATGATTGTTAATTGTTATTTCACGGGGAGGAGGTATGATAGTTCTCTCTTTATCACTCATTCTAAGTTTCCAGTCTATACTGTGAAAGTTACTGTCCATAATTAAGGTTCCAGCACCTATTTTTACATAATCACCAATTCTTATTGATTTAGTGCAAATAATTGATGTGTTCGAAATTCCAACATTGTTACCTATTTCAAGAATAGCTCCTTCCTTTACTATAATCTTTGAACATACTGAGTTGTCAATGGTTTCTCTAACACCTGATCTACATATAAAATTATTACCGATATTTATTGTACTATTGGAATGAAATTTTAGATGTGAAAAACCAAAGAAGCGGATTTGTTTGATATCCGTATTAATACATTTCTTTTTTAATATATAGGATTTCAAATATATATTTATCAATTTATTTTTTATAAAATTATATCCTATCATAATTATTTATTTTATCCAAATTCCTGAAGCCTTCTGGTTCAGTACTTTCTTTATTTGTATAGTCATGATAAATCCGAATGCAATATAGATGATGATTAAGGAGATTATTACACCGATTCCACTAAGATAAAATCCTAAAAAATAGGAAAGTGGTAAGTGAATAATAATGCAAAATACAGAAACTATTGTTTGAAGTTTAATGCATCCAATTCCATTTATCAAATAATTTTGAAGTGCGCACCACGTAAGTACTAAAGTATAGATTGCCACGGTAAGTGTCATTTCAAATGGAATAATAGCTTTGTTGCCTATCCAAATTTTATATGCTATAGGTGAAATTATTATCATTAGTATAATAGCTCCTGCTAAAAGCATATAGAGGTTTCTCATTTTCATATAAACATTGTTCATCCATTGATAGTCTCTTTTTGTATATGCATCTGTGAATGCTGGCCATAATGGATTTAGTATGATGTTAAATACCATCATTCCAACACTAAAGTATTTATGGGCAATATTATATGCAGTAACATCTAATGGCCCAGAGATGTTTGAGATGAGAAAATTGGTAGCTTGGGCAAGGATTAATATTTGTAATTGTAGAATAAAGAATTTATACCCAAGCGTGAATATATCGGAAACGTATTTCTTATCAATTGTTCTGAAACTTGGTGAAACTTTCGAGAATTTCTTTTTAAACAAGATAACCGATGCCACTAATTGTACGATAACGGGCATAGATGAGATGGCAAATGCCAATGCAATCAGGGATGGGGGAGTAGTCTTGGTTAATATAAATATGATAATCAATGAAATCACATTTCCTATGACAGGAAAGGATGAAGCTAATGCCGTCTTTTGGAATGCGGAAATGACTGACGTGATGACGTGCGTAATCATGCTGAGGCAGAAGAATGCCGTGATGACGTACATGGCTTTAACTATCTCGTCATTGTATTGTGCATCAATGTTTAGAAATGTAGCCCAATCAACATGCTTGATAAGCAACTCCAAGACGATGCACAATGGGATGAAGATAACCGCCATCATAAAATAGGTGGTAGAGACAAGATGTTTGCCTCTATCCCAATCTTCCAATGCAATGGCTTCTGCCAATTTGTTCTTCAAACCTAATGAGAAACCGACATCAAAAAATCCCAACCAAACAATGACGGATGAAATGGTAAGCCATACACCGTAAAGTTCGGATGAGACATATCCTAACGTGAGCGGTACCAACAATAATGATACCAAAATGCTGCAACCCCTAATCAGCAAAGAGCCAATGACGTTTTTCTTGACTACGTTGCTGCGTTGGCTGCCAGCCAGATGTTTTTGATATAGTTGCTTAAAGTCTATCAATGGTCTAAATCTCAATGATTTTCTTCCAATCGTAATCCAATCTGTCTTGTAGTGTTTGTTGGATAAACCTTCCCAAACATCTTACGATATATGCCATGAGACATAGTGTTATGAGTAAGAACAATACGTTGAATGGGAATGTAAATTGGGGTACTATGGAAAGGATGATTCCTTGGATGATGTAAATTTCCAAACACAAACCGCCAACTATTATGATAGGGCGATGGAGGTATTTGTTATCGTAAATTCTTTTGGCAATGTCTGAACTTGCCAATGCGTATATCGTGTAAGTGATTCCCAATAAGGGGATTAAGGATAATACTTGTGCTTGTGCTATGGTTGGGTGTTTTTCTCCCAAGATAAGCATGGCATAATAGGTGATGAGGGCAACGAGTAAACCAATTGCATATTTGCCCACTTTATTCGTAAAATGAACGTTGTTTTGTTGGCTCATCTTTGCACAAATGGCACCTAAAAGCATAAAAAGAAAATAATGACACCATTTGAAGTAGGTTCCCTTGTACATCCACACGAATTCCTTGTGCTCGAAAAAGAACAAGTACCAGATTAAAACGATAAGGCTATAAATGCCAAAGACCTGCAGTAAATGGTGGGGGAAGTGCTCCTGGATAACATAGAGCATCACATAATAAATCATGATGCATGCAATGAACCAACCGCCTCCAAACAAAATGATGTCAACGATGTTTCCTCTATAATCGAAAAATAGGGTTCGCAAAATGGCCCATGCAATAATGCTGGGATATATTCTAAAAATCCTACGCTTGTAATAGGGGATGAACTTCTGTGTTCTGCCTAAAGAAAGCGTAAATCCTGAGCAAAAGAAGAACAACACATCACCAATGGCTCCACCAGTGGCAAGTCTGGCGCTTGGATAGAAATTATCCAAATGGGAATTGATAACCAATAAGACTGCCAAGAATTTCAGTATGTCGATACTGTAATAATGATGGCGTTGCGGTGCTGTCTCCATTTCGTATATCGTGCCAAAGTTCTGAAAAACTGAATCATTGAAGTGTAAGTCCACACAATCCTCTCCCCATATCATAAACGATATGGATGATGTAACTCAATGTGTCATAGGACTTTCCGCAAAGGAGAACAAATCTCGCAGAACACTGGACACTATTTGCCAAAATAATGGTTACAAAGGTACAAATATTTATTGACTTATCAAAATTTACGAAGTAAATATTGATTTAAGCTTTTAGAAAGAAATGGGTAATATTATAACGAAAAAAGCCGTAGATAACCTACGACTCTATTCTTCACCATATAAAATTAAAATTCTACCATCCTTCACTGATTGGACCTGATGGGGTAAGATCGTCAGAACCTGCAAGAATCGGTTGAATTTCCAATTCCATCTCTTTGATGGATGGCTTTTCGTACTTTTTCATTTCTTTAATTAAAGATTTTTTGTCAATAAAAACTATATTTTTCGCATTGCGGGCGCAAAATTACAAAGAATAATTGGAATAACGTTGTTTTTCAAGCAATTATTTTTGAATATTAACAATTCGCCTGCTACACGTAACTACTCAGCACCCCTCCTTTACCACGAACAAAAATCTTCAAAAATCTAACAATAATGATGATCCTGTACAGATTCCAGTACAGTTT
>OCTX012034434.1_pt1 | contig 12908 bp, 16 predicted proteins | sample 1539691 | NCBI WGS metagenome assembly OCTX01 (sample SAMN02144231, study PRJEB22623) | gut metagenome | biome: sheep rumen | host: Ovis aries | place: New Zealand
CATCTCGTCGGATGACATATCGTTTCGATTGTCCTTTTTGACGAGTCTGTTTCCTTCCTCGATCATCTTGATCATGTTTCTTCTCATCGTTCATTCTCCTTCCTTTGTTGTCCGGAGAGCATATATCGTCCCGAGTATCATATCACAGTCTGATCCTGTTGTCAATAATTATCATGTATACAAAAATGAATAGATTGAGGACTCTTTTTGAGGGGGATGGACTCGGAGATCTTTTCGTTAAATCATCGTTTAACGAATACCGAAAAATGAAGAAATCCGAGGAAACAAGCCAAAGTCGGCGAGATCCTCGGATGATCAGATGTCCTTCATCGGACGGATTGTTAAAAATAGCGTCAGAAATGCCCTTGTAGATGCCTATTAGAGCGTCTCTGATGCTTCAGACGATAAAAGTATCGACTCGCTCGCTGGAGTCGCTGAAAGCGCGGTTTTTCGCTCTTCTGGAGGGACTGGGAGACGTCCCAGAGAGTGCCGAGTATATACTTCGGCGATGCTTGCTGACGTTTGACCGTCTGTATGCCCTGCTTGCCGATGTGATCCTGTCAATTCTCCGGAAGACTCCGATCAGCTCCTCCTGAAGCTCGATCATCCTCTGGATCTTCGACCGGATCAGGATGTGTCGCTCTCGCTTTTTGGTAAAAAAAAGTTTCCCGCCCCATGGTCGCCTTTATATGGTACCAGATTTTTCGAATTGAACGGGGGAGTGAAATGGGAGCTCATGGGGAAAATCCGGTCGACTCCTGACGGTTCAGGATTATTCCGGATGAGTCGCGAGAGAATTTGGTAAGACAAAAGTTTCCCGCCCCATGGTAGATTATTCATCATGATGGACGATCACAGTCCCGTCAGCGAGTACGTCATACCGTCTCTTTCTGGACTTCGGAAGGAATCTCTTGTTGTCGTGGATCTCCTCATGATGCTCCCGACATACCGCTTCGAGATTCTTGAACGCGAAGCAAACCTCCGGATCGTTTGCGGTTTTCTCGTCGAGGAATATCTTGTGATGGACGATATCAGCATGACGATAGATCCCTTCCTTCAGACATCGCTCACAGAGTCCTCCGACCATCTTCAGATAGTCCCGTCGACACTTCTTCCATTGAGTGCTCCCGTATACTTTTTTGGCGAATGACTTCACGGTTTCATCCTCCTCGATTTCTGATAATACCATTTGAGCGCGAGATCTTTTCTCTTCCGTTTTCGCTCCGGATCACAGTCGGGATCGTTCTCGATCCGTCGGAGAGTCTCGTCGATTCCGTCATCGATGACGACGATCTGTCCTCCGAGCTTCTTCTGGATCTTCTCAGCATGATCTGTCGTGATGATGAAGACCCGTCCGAAAGTCAGCTTGTTTGACGCGATCGCTTCGATCAGGGAGTCTCTGACAAAGAGGACGGAGCTGAGGACGTCGCTATAATCCGACGGGATCTGATGCGAGAGCGTGAGAGCTTTAGCGATATAGTCGACATCGATGACGATATCTCCGGATCTTCTTTCCCTCCGGACGTAGCTTGTTTTCCCTCCTCCGGAAGGACCCGTCACGATGAAGACTCGGAGAGCTTGCATTTCTTTCCACATTCCAGATAACATGATACCTCCTTTTTCCGATCGCCTGGTCGACCGGTTCCCAGCGAGAAGAAGTCCCTTCAGAATCGTGAATTTTGCGCTTTAGATCGTCCTGACAGAGAAGACGGATCATTCTTCGTCTCGATGAAGAGAAGCTCGAAAAGAGCCGTTTTTGAGCTCCCTGAGACGGATCTCGAAGTACAATGTCTTATGTATAATAGACTTTACCCTCCCGAGACGCTTGTCCGGAGTCGTTATCAAGCATCGTCTTCGGGAGCCCGTCCCTCCGACCTGACTTGCTGGGAGATCCCAGACCCTCCTCCATGAAAAAAGCGTGAAGGATCACTCCGTCCCTCACGCTCATCTGAAAGGAGGCACTCATGGAAATCGATGAGCACTTGAAGATTTTATCGTTTAGCTCGCTCTCTGGTATAAGTTCCTCTGTGTCTCGAATATCACGGAGTATGAATTCCCGTCGAGACGAGCGAACGATCAGAGCGTGGCGTCGTCGATCGGCCTGTGTAACCTGACGACCTCATTGAGGATTGTGACCTCTTTGTCGTTTTCATTCTTCCAGATTCCCGACTCGATGAAGAATCCGAGCTCCGGACATTCGACACGACAATTTGCCGGGAAGTTTGCGATCGGACGCTCCGGGATATATCTCATCGGGAAGAGTGAATACTCGAGCGTCGGATTAGCCCAGTTCTCGTGATTATCAGGAGACACTCCAGCTAACTCAGCGAGATCATGACGAGCCCAGAGGATCTTGTTTTGTTTTTTGACGATGTCGGCATACATCCGAGCGACTCCTGAGAGCTGTTTTTTGTACTCGGCATAATCCTTATCGAGTGACTTGTTATAGTCCTTGACAAGGTCAGACCATGCTTCGCGAGCTTCAGCTTCTCCGAAGGACTTCTGTTCTTCCTGAAGCTGGAGAGCTTCGATCGTGTCCTCCAGATCTCGGATCTGACGCTTCGTCGCGACGTACTCGTCGACCTGACCGAGCCGTCCGTGCTCGGCGAGCTGGGACTTCAGTCCCTCGAGCTCCTGAGACTTTGATTCGATCCGAGCGCGACGTCTTTCTCTTTCGAGCTGATCGTCCTGATACATTTTTCTGATTGATTCGATGGTGAATTTCATGATCATTCTCCTTCCGTGATACATTTTATTTTTGTATTACCGAGTATACAAGCGTGATTTTGTATACATCTGTTCCTGTTTAAGACTCCGGATCGCGGTCATTTCTGTCGAGCTCGATCCCGTCTCCCTGAAGTGTCCGAGAGATCCCCGATAAGCTCCGGAAGACAGTCTCTCCGGAAGATATCGCCCGAGCTCCATCCGATGACGGTATATCTTGAGTCTCCGGATCGCGATTTCCTTCTGACTTTTCAGCTTCTTCTGGTCGATCATGAGGATCGACGAGATCTCTTTGTCAGTCCGTCCGCCGAAGTATGTCATCAGGATGATCCGTCTCTGGAGATCAGGGAGCTCGTTGACGTACTTGACCAGAAGATCGTGAACCTGATTCTGTATGATTCTGTCGATGACGTCGTCCTCCACGTTTACAGTCGGATCTGGAATATGATCGAGAAGAGTCAGATCCTCGTCGTCGTCGCCTGACGCATTGATTGAGAGATTCGACGATCCCTGTCTTCTGATCAGCTCCAGACCTTCCTGAGATATCCCGAGAGCGTGACAGATCTGGGAGTCCGTCGGTTCGCGTCCCGTGAGCTCATAATACTCTGACTCATATTTCCGGAGCATCCGGACTCGGAACGAAGTCCCTCGAGATCCTCCGGACTGACGTCCGATGAAATCGCTGAAAGCACTATGAAGGAAGTATGCACTAAACGAGACAAACGATCGCTGACCGTTCGGATCATACCGCTCGACCGCTTTCACGAGTCCGAGATATCCCTCCTGAATGAGATCCTCCTGATCGGACGGACAATGAAGAGCTGCGAAGTACCTTCTCGCGATCTTCCTGACGAATTTTTCGACCTGATTCCAGAGTTGAGTCATAAGCTCCGGATCATATCCCTTCTGAAGTTGCGCGACGAGCTCCTCGTTTGTCATTCCGACCTCTTATCTGATTCTGACCTGAATGTCCTCTCCTGATCCCTGATACTTCGTCTTGTCCCTCTTTGTCATGTTTTCGCTCCGGAAGATCGACGGAAGAGGATCTCCGAAGTGAGTCGGAGGAACATAAACTCCGAGCATCCTTTTGATTCTGTTAATCTTGACCTGACGGTCGATCTCTTTTCTCTGTTGTTCAGTCATCGTTATCGATCACTCCAATCTTCAGTAAAAATCTGTAAATCCGATGATATCGCTCCTCGGCGATCCCGTCCTCATACGTCTCATGAGGGAGGAGCTTCCATCCCTCTGAATAATCATCCGTTCTGTAAAGCGTTTCGAGTGCTTTGAGAAACTGACTCCTCTTGTGATACCCAGCTCCCTCGTCTTCCCGATCGAACATCGCTAATGTCGCGATAAAGTCGCTGACAGCGTCCACGACGTCCGCTTTTTCGATGAGATATCCACTTGCCATTTGCGTCCCTTCTTTTCGTTTTGTTCTGATCCTTCCATACTCCCCGAGGGGAGATCAGAGTCACCCTCGAGGAGCTCCGTCCGGAAGACGGAAGGGAAGGAAAAGTGATCAAGATTGATCGTCTTTATTGTACCATAAAACAATGTATTTTTCAATTACAAAGTATACATAAAATACAGTAAATACAAAGAAATGCATAGATACATTGTATATTTAGACACATCTGTATTTTTGCATTACATTGTATACCAAAAGCACAAAAAAAAAGAGCATCCCGACCGAGATCGAGACGCTCCTGTGTATGCTGATCAGACCGTCAGGAAGGGGGCTTCGCCCTTTTTCGCCGATTTCCATCCATGAAACTCGGAGCTCTTGTCATATCCAGATCTGAGATCCTCCTCGAAGAAGTCGAAGTCCGGATGATACTTGAAGAAAGCTCGGAAGACCTTTTTCCCGTTTCTGTTTTTGATCGACTTGAAGACGACCTCCTTCGGCATCGCTTCGGACGCTTCATCGATCTTGTCCTGTTTCTCGGACTTGAGAGTCTCTTTTTCCCCTCCGCGAGATCCCTTCTTCAAGAAGAATTCATCGTCCTCGAGGACTGAAAGCTGAAGACCAGCGAGATAGTCGCAAGTATACTCGATCAGTCCGGACTCCTTGAAGGAATCCTCCCCGATCTTATCGCGATATGTGCTTCTCGCCATGTTGGAGATCATCATGATAAAGAGCTCCTGATCGTTCGCGAGTCTCTTGAGCTTTTTGACCGCGTCGTCGATTCGTCCCCGATCATCGAGACGAGCTCCTTCAGGGAGCGCGAGGATCTGAAGATAGTCGACGAAGACGACCGGACGGACTCCCTTTTCCTTCACGAAGTCGTTGACATGATCGACGATCATATCCGCACTTGTCTCAAAGTTACACTCGACGATATTAAAACGCTCTGAGAGCTCGAAAAAGGCACTTTTCGCGGACTCCAGATCTGGAGACGATGCTCCGTTCTTAATATCGAGATTATTGATCGGAGAGTGCGGATTTCGAGCGTATAAACGACGAGACAGGATCTTTGTGACGAGCTCGATCGGAGTCTGTTCGAGTGAGAAGAAAATCACGGTTTCCCCTCGCTCGACGAGCTGATCCGCGAGCTGGACACAGAAGGAAGTCTTTCCGAGCGACGTCGCTCCGGTTAAACAAGCAAGACCAGGATAAAGCGTGAGATACTTGTCGATCGCTGAAAATCCGGTTTTTCTGTCTTTGTACTTCCGGAAGTATTCCAGATCCTTCAGGAGGGAGTCGTCGCTGAGATACGTCTTCAGATTGATCGTCCGGAGCTTCGGAGCGTCTGGAGCTGACGTCTCTTCCGTCTTTTTCTCGACTTCCGGGAGCTGATCGAGATCCTTCGACCATTGAATGATAAGATCCGTCAGGAGCTTCTGATCCTTCCGGAGGACGTCGTTCGCGTCCTTAAATCCATCAGGAGGGAAAACGACGAGACATTTGATCCCGTGCTTCTGGAGGACGTTTCTGACATTCTCCGAGAGACGCTCTCCGGGAGTTTTCCCGTCCTCCTCGCTCCGACTCTCTTCCGGATCACGATCAGCGACGAAGACCGCTCCGTCAATTTTGAATCCGGAATCGAGGAGCTTGTCGATCTTGTTTTCGTCCTTCGACGCGATCACATTCTTCGCTCCAGCCTGACGGACAGAAAGAGCGTCGATCTGTCCCTCCGTCATAAAATACAAATCGTTTGTCCCCTCGCGGATCGTATAGATCGGAGCTGATCCTGTCTGATTCTGATACTTGTTAACTCCATCCGTCGGATTGATGATCCGTTCCGTGAAGTAGTCCGTCTCCGGATATGGGATCGAGATCGACTCGAAGCTCTTCCCAGCCTTCCAGATGTACCGCTTCGGATTGTACCCGAGACGATATTTCTTGATGATCTTGTCGCTGAGTCCTCGCTCGTGAAGATACTCCTCTCCGCGAGATCCGACGAGCTGAGAAGCGTACTTTTCGATCAAAGCAGCTCTCTCAGGATCGTCCTGTTTTTTCTCTGTTTTCACCGACGTCGAAGCTGACGGGACGGAGCTAAACGGATTGACGACTCCGAGCTTCTTCTCCAGACCCTCGAGGATCTCCTTGAAGTCCTCCGGAGACTTCGGATCGAGCTGATGAAGATATCCATACAATGAGAAGATATCTCCTCCCAGATGGCAAGAGTGACAGTACCATGTCTGTCCCGTGACGTGAAGAGCTCCGTCGCTCTCCGGTGATTTGTGAGCCCCCGATTTACATATCATGCAAGCGTACTGATGAGATCTCGGACTGTTGTGCTCTCCTCTGGTGATGTCGGCGACATACTCCTCGAGACGTCCCTTCAGGGACTCTTTGAGAGCATCGCTCAAATTGTTGTCCAGACTGACCTTGTTCTTCATTCCTTCTTCCTTCCTTCGTTTGTGTTGCTATCCCTTGACACTTCAGGAGGATCTGGAGGAGCTTCTTGAGCTCTTGATCCCCTCATCTTCATCGAAGTATAACGACGACGTCGGAGAGTGTCAACCTCCGACGGTCGGCGATTATAAAGCTTATAATGCTTATAAAGCTTATACGTTTTTTGTTCGTCGTCTGTGTACCTTGATTTTACTGGGAAAACTCGCGTTTTTCGTGAGAAAAAACGTGCCCAGTTTGGACTGGGAACGTGCCCACTTTGGACTGGGTTTGTGCCCAGTTTGGACTGGGAACGTGCCCACTTTGGACTCGTCGATCAGATCACGATATCAAGTCCGATCGCTCTTCCTGATGATGTCCCCTCGACGATCCTCTCTCGGGAAGAATTGATTTCGAAATAGTTTTTTATGAATCCCTGTTCCTTCCAGTATTCGAGGATCTTCTTCGCCGAGTCCCTGATCGTCTTTTTCTTTTTTCGCTGATTGTCTTCACGCAAGACGGACGAAAAGTCGATTTTTTCATAGACGGAATCGTATAAGATCCGTCTCGTTAGCGTCTTATTTCCTTGCATCGCTAAAATTCGACGATAAAGATATCCCTGAAGAATGATTGTGTCCTCGTTCTTATTGACCGGACTTTGGAGGAGCTTCACGTCCTTCCTTGCGACCTGATCAAGACGGTTTGCGTACTCATAGAGGGGAGGAGTCCGGAATATGTGATAACACTCAGTCCTCTCTCCGTTCATGGATATTGTCACTCGCTCGGCCGGAATGACAGCTCCGTCATAGGTAAACTCATCGACTCCCCATTTTTTCGCCTCATCTGACGCATCGATCCAAAGCTGAGAATACATCATTTTCGTCATTGATTTCGAGATCGCTTCTTTCTGTTTCGGATGGAGAGTCGCTCCTTTTCTTCCTGAAGCGACATCATAGATCATTGAGTCTGAAATATACTCGTTTCCTTCCAGATACCGCGAGACGACATAATCATGAATTTCCCGATCATATCCGTTGAGCTCCTTGTTGAGTCGGATGGAGTTTGGGAGATCATCATAATTGATCGTCATCAGACTGTTGACCGGATTTTTCTTCGAGCTCTTCTTCTTTTGGACATTCACTCTCTTCCCTTGAGAAGAAGAAAAGTCGTGAAAATTCTGGTCGACGAGTTTCGATGTGATCACAATAAGCTCGTGCGATCCCTTCGGATGAATGTTCAGGACGTCGGTCGATCCGTCTGTGTTTGAGTCATCCGAGTCTGTCTCGGAGTCCTCGATCCGGAACGTCAGGACGGACTTTCCGATAGTTTCACGGATGATCTCGTCGATCTCGTCGTCCTTCTCGTGATTGAAAAAGATCCGATGTTCGTCGACCAGACTTCGAGCGTCCTTGAAGATTTTTCCCTCGTCGAAGATTAGCATATTATCATCTTCGATCGTCGAATACTCGAGAAACGGATGTCCGGATCTGACGCTTCGGAGCTCTCTCGCCGTGATCTGATCACAGAAAATCTCCGTCGTCTCCCTGACGTCGTTCAGGATCTTCTCCGGATCGTTTCCGAGCTTTGACCATTCCTCGAAGGAATACCTCGCGAGAAACTTTTCGAGGATCGCGATTTTCTCCTCCGGAGTCGTCGCGTTTGCTTCTTTTATCATTTCGATAAAGCGAGTCGAGTCCTTGATGATCATTCTGTCCTCCCTTCGAGCGTTTTCATGTAGAAATCCGGAAGAGCGATCGGATCGTCGAGTCTGTGATCGTTTTTCAGCTCGTCGACGACGATCTGGTCGAGCTTCTTCGCTGATATCGCATCAGAGACGCTCGAAAAATACCGATAATGACGGAAAAGAGCGTTTTTCGCGATTCTCTGACACTTCTCCCGATCGAAGACCAGATGATCACCCTCGATCCGGTTAAACTCCCAGAGAGTGACCTTCTTTTCAGCGAGATCCTGACGGACATTTTTGATCATGTTTTCGACCAGGCGATCGATCAGATCCTTCGCGTCCCTGAAGATTCTGTCCTCACGACCGACGTGAGAAGAGAAGCTCTCTCCGACGACCTCCTCCCTGAAGCGACGTCCCTCTTCCTCCGACTCCCAGACGATCAGAAGACGACGATACTCTTCATCGGATTCGGAAATTTGGGAGATTAGATCACTTTTTATCCTGTCGACGATTGAGTCTTTTATCACGTTCTCTTCTCCTCTCTTCCATCGCGTCCCGAACGTCGTCCTCGCTGATGAAATAAGCGCGACCGATCTTTTGAGCTGGGAGCGTCCCTTCGTTGATGTACTTCCTGACAGCCGGTTCGCCGACTCCGAAGAGCTGGGAGACTTCGCTGACTGTGTAAAAGTCTGTATTATTGAGATTGATCACTTTTTCTCCTTCCGGAGGAGCTCCTTCCCCTCCTTCTTGTACTCTTTCTCGACTTGCTTTTTCCCGATCGTGATCAGATAGGCGACCGCGTCCTTGATCGGAATCCGCTCCGTATAGGCATAATCAGCGATGAAGTCGACGAGCTCGACGGGCATGATATACGACGCTCTCGTGAAGTCCTTCGTCAGTCCGGACTGGGACGCATTGTCCCAGATGAGATCTTTATTCGTCGGACGACCTCTCTTTTTTAGTTGCGGATTATTTGCTTCGACCTCGCGATCCTTCCGAGCTTCTTCGAAAAGATCCGTCTTGATCTGATCCTCGTCCTTGATAAAGGCATCGAGATTAAATCCTTTTTTCTTCGTTGTCATTTTGACCTCCTGTTCTTCGTGTCTCGCTGGATGATCTCCAGAGCGACCTGTCTATATGCTTCAGTTGCTTCTCCTTTGGGATCGTATTCAAAGAGATCCAGTCCCTCGGAGGGAGCTTCGGCGACCTTGCTGAGATTCTTCACGACTGTCTGATATGTCTCGGACGGGAACCGTCTCCGGATCGCTTCGATGACCTGACGGTCGAGGGATCTTCTCGAGTTGACCATCGTGATCAGGACTCCTCCGATCTCGACTCTTTTCCCGACCATCTTCGACGAGAGCTCGATGATCTTCAGGAGATCGTTGATCCCGTCGAGGGGCATGATCTGAGGGGAGACGGGGACGATCACTTCGTCACTCGCAGCCATCGCCATCATCGTCAGGATCGTCAAGCTCGGAGAGCAATCGATCAAGATATAATCGTACATGATCCGGAGAGCTTTGATCGCTTGTCTCAGCTTCTTGTTTCGATCCGGATCTGACGCGAGATCCAGATTGATCGTTGCGAGTCTTAGATCGGCGACCGCGACGTCATAGGGATGATCGGACTCGTGTTTCTCGATCGCCCAGACCAGACCGTCACCCTCTCGGATCGCTTCGGCGACTGTCGTCTCCATCTTTTCGACGTTCCTGAAGCCGGCACTCTTTGAGAGTGACCCTTGAGGATCGAGATCGATCAGGAGGACTCTCTTCCCTTCCCTCGCGAGTGCTGATCCGATGTTCAGGACGGACGTCGTCTTCCCTGTTCCTCCCTTGCAATCGATGAAGGCATACGTTTTCATGATGACCTCCTCGGGTTTAGAAATTCATGGATCTCAGGCTCTTCATCCGAGACGATCTCCTCGATCTCTTCCGGATCATACATCGACCGGATCTTCTTCTTCAGAGTCGGGATTTCGTCATAAGCCTCCGTGAAAAAGTCCTCCGATGTTCCATCCGTGAGATAGACCCTCACAGAATAGACGAGCTTCTTCTCCCAGTCTGGGACGATCTCCTCCGTTCTCCGAGCCTTCTGGATGATCGAGACGATATCCTCGACGACTGATCCCTCCCACTCCGAGAGCCACTCGAGAGTATGCTCTTCTCGGAGAGTGAGATCCGCTTTTCCGATGACGTTCTTCAGCTTTTCGAGCTGGATCTCGATCTCGGGATCTCTGTGATCGTTTTTCATTTCCTTCTCCTTCCGTTTCCTCGATGACAGATCTGAAAATTGATTGTAGACTTTTCTGTTTACGTTATGGTATACTATTTTGTGGCGATATGATGCTCTCCGGATCTTCCTTCTTTCGTTTCCGGTTTGTGTTGTGTCGCTATCCCTTTTTCAGGGGGACGTCAGTCGATCAGATCCGATCACTTGTCCTTCTGGATGAGCTTCTCTTCCCTCTTCCTCGCTCGGTATCCAGCCGAAAGTCCGAGATAGTATGATTTCTGAATCAGAAAAAACTTGTCTCCGTTCGTTAGCTTGTCGATGTCAATCATCTCGTCGGATGACATATCGTTTCGATTGTCCTTTTTGACGAGTCTGTTTCCTTCCTCGATCATCTTGATCATGTTTCTTCTCATCGTTCATTCTCCTTCCTTTGTTGTCCGGAGAGCATATATCGTCCCGAGTATCATATCACAGTCTGATCCTGTTGTCAATAATTATCATGTATACAAAAATGAATAGATTGAGGACTCTTTTTGAGGGGGATGGACTCGGAGATCTTTTCGTTAAATCATCGTTTAACGAATACCGAAAAATGAAGAAATCCGAGGAAACAAGCCAAAGTCGGCGAGATCCTCGGATGATCAGATGTCCTTCATCGGACGGATTGTTAAAAATAGCGTCAGAAATGCCCTTGTAGATGCCTATTAGAGCGTCTCTGATGCTTCAGACGATAAAAGTATCGACTCGCTCGCTGGAGTCGCTGAAAGCGCGGTTTTTCGCTCTTCTGGAGGGACTGGGAGACGTCCCAGAGAGTGCCGAGTATATACTTCGGCGATGCTTGCTGACGTTTGACCGTCTGTATGCCCTGCTTGCCGATGTGATCCTGTCAATTCTCCGGAAGACTCCGATCAGCTCCTCCTGAAGCTCGATCATCCTCTGGATCTTCGACCGGATCAGGATGTGTCGCTCTCGCTTTTTGGTAAAAAAAAGTTTCCCGCCCCATGGTCGCCTTTATATGGTACCAGATTTTTCGAATTGAACGGGGGAGTGAAATGGGAGCTCATGGGGAAAATCCGGTCGACTCCTGACGGTTCAGGATTATTCCGGATGAGTCGCGAGAGAATTTGGTAAGACAAAAGTTTCCCGCCCCATGGTAGATTATTCATCATGATGGACGATCACAGTCCCGTCAGCGAGTACGTCATACCGTCTCTTTCTGGACTTCGGAAGGAATCTCTTGTTGTCGTGGATCTCCTCATGATGCTCCCGACATACCGCTTCGAGATTCTTGAACGCGAAGCAAACCTCCGGATCGTTTGCGGTTTTCTCGTCGAGGAATATCTTGTGATGGACGATATCAGCATGACGATAGATCCCTTCCTTCAGACATCGCTCACAGAGTCCTCCGACCATCTTCAGATAGTCCCGTCGACACTTCTTCCATTGAGTGCTCCCGTATACTTTTTTGGCGAATGACTTCACGGTTTCATCCTCCTCGATTTCTGATAATACCATTTGAGCGCGAGATCTTTTCTCTTCCGTTTTCGCTCCGGATCACAGTCGGGATCGTTCTCGATCCGTCGGAGAGTCTCGTCGATTCCGTCATCGATGACGACGATCTGTCCTCCGAGCTTCTTCTGGATCTTCTCAGCATGATCTGTCGTGATGATGAAGACCCGTCCGAAAGTCAGCTTGTTTGACGCGATCGCTTCGATCAGGGAGTCTCTGACAAAGAGGACGGAGCTGAGGACGTCGCTATAATCCGACGGGATCTGATGCGAGAGCGTGAGAGCTTTAGCGATATAGTCGACATCGATGACGATATCTCCGGATCTTCTTTCCCTCCGGACGTAGCTTGTTTTCCCTCCTCCGGAAGGACCCGTCACGATGAAGACTCGGAGAGCTTGCATTTCTTTCCACATTCCAGATAACATGATACCTCCTTTTTCCGATCGCCTGGTCGACCGGTTCCCAGCGAGAAGAAGTCCCTTCAGAATCGTGAATTTTGCGCTTTAGATCGTCCTGACAGAGAAGACGGATCATTCTTCGTCTCGATGAAGAGAAGCTCGAAAAGAGCCGTTTTTGAGCTCCCTGAGACGGATCTCGAAGTACAATGTCTTATGTATAATAGACTTTACCCTCCCGAGACGCTTGTCCGGAGTCGTTATCAAGCATCGTCTTCGGGAGCCCGTCCCTCCGACCTGACTTGCTGGGAGATCCCAGACCCTCCTCCATGAAAAAAGCGTGAAGGATCACTCCGTCCCTCACGCTCATCTGAAAGGAGGCACTCATGGAAATCGATGAGCACTTGAAGATTTTATCGTTTAGCTCGCTCTCTGGTATAAGTTCCTCTGTGTCTCGAATATCACGGAGTATGAATTCCCGTCGAGACGAGCGAACGATCAGAGCGTGGCGTCGTCGATCGGCCTG
>OCTX011901551.1_pt1 | contig 12907 bp, 11 predicted proteins | sample 1539691 | NCBI WGS metagenome assembly OCTX01 (sample SAMN02144231, study PRJEB22623) | gut metagenome | biome: sheep rumen | host: Ovis aries | place: New Zealand
CCCCGCCGTGGCTGAGTTTTTCGCGTGGAGGTTTGAACCCGACGATAACGAACGCGTCGTGGTACGTACGACGATACACCCCGAACAGGCGTTGGCGTATTTCAACCAACGGAACGAACGGGAGGTAATAACCGACATACAACGACCCAACACCCCCGTTGAGGTCAACGCGTGGGAACCAACGGCCGCGTTCCGTCAACGACACGCCGACGGCCAACGGTTGTTCCCTGATGGGGGCAAATAAACTTTACTATTTTGGAAACGCCACGTATTTTGTAAAAGCGGCCGACCCATACGCACAACACGCGCGCGCGTGGGAACGGTCGGGCGAATTTCCGAAAATATTACATTGCGGAAGTTAAAAATAACTACAAATAACTATCTTTTACAATATGGAAAATACATACAAAAACCTGTGTTCGGTTGCCGAATCACAGTTGACGGAAATACTCAGGGGCGTTGAGGAATTAGAACGGAAATATACCGCCGTCCCTATATTCGGAACCCCGAACACCAACGAAGATTTGTACAACGACACAATGGAGCCGTTTACGAAATTAAAAGCGGCGTTGTCGGTTGATATTCAGGCGGCGCACACGGGCGCAACGTTTGAACAAAAATAGGACGATACACAAACAATGAAAGACAATACAAATAGGGACGCGTGTTTGAACGCGATTTGGAACGACCCCGCGCGATTGTTCGGCGGTCAATGGAAACAAACAAAGGGCGGCAACGCGTGGGAATATCAAGGCGGCGGCGAATATGGGCCGCGCGGCGCGGTTCGTTTGATTAGGCAAATCGACCGTGTGAATTTTACGGTTATGTTCAACCACGGTAGCGGCCACGCGGGCGAACACCCCGACGGCATACAATACGCCCAACAATACCGCCTCAATACCTCAGGTTTCGAAGAAACGTTGAAAGGTATTGCCGAACTGTACAACCTTACGTTGGAATTCACGAACGAGGAACGGCGCGCGATTGACCGCGCACAGTTGGCCCGCGAATTGGCCCCGTCGTTCGTTGAGGCCCTGAGGCAACACCCCGACGGAGCAACGGCCAAATACATACGCGACAAACGCGGGTTGATACCTGACGCCCGTTTCGGCGAACTGACGGCCGAAACCCTCAAACGGGCGTTGGAACACCTCAAAAACCGTGGTATTGCATACACCGACGAAGATTTGGACGCGTTGGGAGTGTCGGCGAAACGCGCGAACGCGGGTTACAACTGTTTGATACCGTACACCGTGAACGGCCGCGTTGTCGGTTTCCTGACGCGGTACACAGGCACAAACCCCGAATTCAAAAAATACCTGTATTCGGCGGGTATGGTTCGCGGCGGTTATTGTGACGCGTTGGCAAGCGGGAAACCCGCCGTTGTCGTTGAGGGGCCGATGGACGCAATACGTTTGATGCAATTGGGCGTTGAAAACGTCGTGGCGATAGGCGGCGCGAAAATCGGCGAGGAAATCGGCCGTTTGCTCAGGGGCCACGGTATCGTTGAGGTGTTTTACATACCCGACCACGAAACCGACCTAAACAAACAACGCGATACGTCGTTGGTTATTGACGCAATCAAGGCGTTTCAATCCGTACGGGTAAACGATACGCCCGTGGTCGAACGCCTGTATATCGTGGATTTGCCCGCGCCTGAGGATTGGACGAAATACCCCAAATACGGCCACGACGGGAAATTGAAAGGGTATAAGATAGACGCCGACGCGTACGGAGCCGAACACCCCGACGAATTGCGCCGATTGGTGGACGTTGGCGGCGTCGTATCGTGGGAATGGGAATTGGAACAGTTGATGGCGTGGGCCGTCGCTCAGGACAACGCCGCGGGGTTCGTTGGGTACAACGAATTTCAAAAGCGGTTCAACGATATTTACACCCGTTGCGGTTCCCCGTGGGAACGTGACCGCATACGCCAACACATACGCGGCAACAAAGTATTTGAGGCGTTCGGCATTACGCCGCAATCGTGCGAACACGCCGACGAATGGAAACGCGCCGACGAACGAAAACAACAACTGACGGCCGCCGCCGCCGACCTCAACCGCGCCGTTCAGGAACAGGCCGACCCCGAAACGTTGGCCGCAATTGTCCGACGGATAAACGCCGCACAGGGGGCCGCCGTACGCGACGAATGGGATGCACAGTTGGCCGAAACGTTCGACGATGAATTGGAGGCCATACGCGACCAACCCGAAACGTTGAAAACCCTTTGGGAGGTCGGGGACATTATAGGGAAAAGAACCGAACCAAACAACCCGTTACGGTACGTTAAATACGAAAATATCGAATTTTACCCCGCCGACATTGAGGTATTTTGCGCGCCCACGTCGCACGGAAAAACGTTGATATTGTTTCAAGCGGCGTTCGACCTGTTGAACCGATACCCCGACAAAACGTTTTTGTACATATCTTGCGAGGAAAACAAACGGCAATTGGTGGAACGCGCGTTGAGTGTGTTTATAGACATACCGACAACCCCGACGGGCAAATACAAAGACGATAACGGCCGCGAACAGTATTGTTTCGTGAGCAAGACACGCAAAAAGGCGATAAAGGCCGCAATACGCGACGCCGCGCCCCCTGAGGCGTACGAAAGTTATATGGGCGTATCGAAACATTTCAACGCCGTTAAGGAGGCCGTACAACGTCAAATACAGGCGTTCCGCGACAACATACGGCCGCGCCTCAAATTCGTACACACGGAGGCAAGCGCGGAAAGTATTTGCAACAACGTGGTTCGGTTCGTGGAGGAATCGCGCAACAACGGCGTTGAGGTCGGCGCGGTGTTCGTGGATTATATGCAACTTTTGACGATGGACGCGGCCAACTATTCGCGCCACGACGAACTCAAAGATATTTGCAAGGCGTTGAAAGATTGCGCCGCCCGTATCGAATTGCCCGTGGTAATCGCCGCACAGTTGAACAGGGAGGTTTTGCGCGCCGTATCGGGTTACGGCTCAGGGTTCGACAACCTGACGGAGGCGAATATCGGCGAGGGGGCCGACATTGAACGAATCGCCCACGATATTTATTTGGTTTGGCAAATCAAACGGACGCCAAAGGGCCAATACTACAAAACGACGGACGAAAGCGGCGAACCGAAATTGGAATACAAGAAAATCGGCCTGAGGTCACGGCGGTTGTTCGATAGTGACGAATTCGGCAAGCCGTCCGAACTGAAAAACGATTATATGTACATTGAACAGTTGAAAGCGCGCGACGGGGAATCGGGCGGTTGGGGACTGTTCCCGTTCGACGGGGAACGCGGCCGTATCGGAACCATTGATACTGACGCGATGATGAAATAACCGCAATACGTGTAATACCTGTAATTTGTGTAATATGGAAAATATCAACAATCACGATAATACGACGCCGACGCCTCAGGAACCCAACGGCGAATATACGTTGTTCGACCAACCCGAACAGGCCGACACGCCCGAAAACATATTGTCGGAGTTGGCCGAACTTTCAAAGGTTGCCGCACAAATCGGCGTGTATTTCATTACCCCGCCCGAATGGATAGCAAAGGCCGCAATAAACTATTTCAACAACAACAAATACAGGATTGGGGAACGGTTCGTACAGGGCGGCGCGCGACCCGATACGGCGGAGGCGGTTGTGGCGGATTACGGCCGCGCCCTGTTCGGAATGAACCCCCCGACGGCAACGATTGAACAAATGTACGACGCATTAAAGGCCGTCAACCCCGTTTCGGCATTTACCGCCGACCGTTACGTGTTGTTTTTGGCGGTTATGCGGCCATACGCAAGTATTATCAAGTTTCAAGGCGATTACGAAAAGTACGTCAAACGGGAACCGCAACCCGCAAAACGTCAAGAATGGTTCGACGCCGAACCGTCGAAATTGGCGGCAACGGAGGCGGTCGCGTTTCAATGGATGCAACAAAACGGGCGCGTTGTAATATCGGATTTCGCGGGGGTCGAACAGGATGCAATACGTAATTTCCTCAGCAGGATGGAGCAAAAAATGTACGTCGGCAATTACGTACGGTATTACGCCGTTGCAAAATTCGCGTTGTGTTCCCCGCCCGAACAGTTGTTGGCGATAGAACCGCCGCGTTCGTTCCCCGTTCGGAATATCGCAACCCAATACGTTGAGGATATAATGGCCGAAATCCAACGCGATTTCGACGCAAAGGCCGCGAAAATTGCCGCCGTCGTTGAGAAAACGGCCACGGGCGAAACACCCCCGACGGAAATAGTCAAGGAGGCACGCGAGGCCACGAACGCAATTGTACGGGTTCCCGAAAAATTCGCGTTGTTGCTCAGTCGGGATTTGTACACGGCCGACGGCCCAAAGGCCGAAACGATATTACCAATTTCGCGGTACATTGAATCATATTTGAAACGGCGCAAAGCGGACGCGGTTTATATTTCAACCAATATGGGCGAAACCCGCGTGGTCGTAACGCCCCGTATCGTTGAAAAAGTAATCGAGGGCGTAAACCTGTTGTTGACGTTTAACAGGGTAACGCCTGAAAACGGATATTACAGGGTTGAAACCAACTTGACGGAATTTTCGCAATTGTGCGGATATAAGGCCGCCAACGAAGATGAAAGATTGCAATTATTGGCGGGTCTTATCATATTGAACGGGTTGTATTTGGTCGTTTGGCGAAGTAACGGCCGCGAGGCCGTGCAAGTGTTGGACGTTCCAAAATTCGGATTGTCGGGGGGCCTGAAAGGAAACGTTGTTATATTGGTTACGGCTGAGGCGATAAAGGGAAAACCGCAATTGGTTTCAATGGATGATTATTTCAGGTTGCGGCAAATAACAAAGGGAGCCGCCCAAAACCATTTCCGTTTCCAAACGTTTGCAAAAGGACAATGCGAGGAAACGGCGTTGGTTGACGAGGTTTTCGGGTACAAATTCAAGCGCGACGAACTCAAAGACAAACCCGACGAATTGGCAAAGGCGAACGAATACATACGCAAGCACAGGGCGCGCGATACAAAGACGTTACAAAAGTGGTTCAAGGAATACGCCGATATGGGCGTGATTTCGTACACGCGGAAACAAAACGCAAAGGGTCAATGGATATACAGGTGGAACCGATTGAAACCGCCGACGCCTGAGGAATTGGCCGAAGCCGAACGGAACAAAATCGAATCGTTATTGTTGAAACCGAACGACGGGATACCGACGATTGCCAACAAATGATTGAACCCGTAAAAACTTGGGTTTCTTGGTGGCGGTCGGAACCGTTGGCGGTTGGGTTTCTTGGTGGCAAAACTTGGGTTTCTTGGTGGCAAAACTTGGGTTTCTTGGTGGCAAAAGGCAAAACGGACGCAAAGCGGATAAAATGTGAGGTTGTTTTGTTTGTTGTCTTTCAATAAGTTGCAACGCACCCAAAACACCGACGGGCGCAAATGGCCTCAAATCTTCGCCTTATACACTTTATACTCACTATAAAGTGAGGGTTTCGCGTTATTGCTGACGCAACGCGACCCCCTTTATTTTTTCTTTTTTTTCGTTTCCCGTACGGGATAAAAAACACCGTTGTTGAGGTAAACGAAACCACGGTGGAACGTTGCCAAATAAGGCACGGCGGCCGACCGATGGCGCGACGGGTTCCACAGGTCAGAGAACGGGCCGACGGCAACCAATAAAACACCTCAACCCCGTACGGAAATACCCACAGTTTCCAACGTCAAAATACCCCTGAAAACCCCGTAAACCAACCGCGCGTATTTATTGGCCCGTAAAACGCCGCCAAATTGACGGAAATGGCCCAATTTTCACGTTTTTCCGTTCGGATGGTAAATTGTACGTCGTACCGAAATCGTGGCTAAAATCGCCTGTTTTTCGCGCGTGTGTACGTGGACGGTTCCAAAGGGCCAACGCCGTTGAATTTTTGGTACTCAATTTCACGCGTGCGCGACGCCCTGAGGATGGCGGCCGCCTGAATTTGTGAGGGTCAATTCCACGCGTGCGCGCATAAGGCCACGGCGAATTTGTCAACCTCAAAACGTACGCGCGTGGGACGCCTCAACAAAGACGGATTGCAGACGGGAAACAGACGTGGCCGCCGTCTGCAAAGAACCCCCCGAACGGGGCCAATATTAAACACGAAATAAACATAACGTATGTTTACAACAACACGTCGAACAACGACCGATAACAACGGCGAAACAGTGATAAATCGGCCGAAACAGCGAACGGCAACAACCGTGGATTTGCAACGGGTTTGCAACGGTGAAACGTTCCGTATTTGCGAACGGTTAGCGAACGCCGCGCGTCCGTGTTTGCGGTGGGTTTGCGGTGGATGGTCGGCCCCTATCCGCGAGGGATTAGCGAGGGATTAACAAGGGACAACGACCAATATTTGCACGGGTGTAGCACGGGCCGAAAACGTCCGTTATAGCGGAGGGTCAGCGGAGGCGATAACAAACACGAAACAAACATAACGCACGTTTGACGCCTACGAACCGCGCCTGTTGTTCCTACCTCAACCGACCCCGTACGGCCAACCATAACAACACCCCGAACAGTTGGACGCGAAAAATTCGCCCTGTGTTTCGATTTTTTCGAAGTGAACTATATTTATCATACGGGTAATACGTGTAATACCTGAAATATCGGCAATACGTGTAATGCCCGTAATAACAACCATAAAAACCTCAACAACGATGGCACAACGAATTTGGCGTAATGATATGCCGCAACAACAACGCGACCGTATCGCGGCCGCAAACACAGGAAAACACCTGAGCGCAACCACGCGCCGCAAGATTTCCGACGCCCTGACGAAGTATTGGGCGGCCCTACCGTTCAAACCCGCCACGGGCGCGACCTCAGGAACCACGGGCGAACAGTAACGGCCGAAAATACGGATAATTCGGATTTGTCAACGCGCGCGCGTGATGATGTGGGAATTGTCGGAGTTTTGACGCCTGAGGCGTTGAGGCCCCGACGTTTTCCGTTTTGGAAACGGTCGGTATCGTTGGCCCTGACGGAACCGTGGCAAGCGGTCGGCGAACGGGCGAAAATGGGGGTTTCTTGATGGCATAAACGGCCGTTTTTCGGCGTTTCTAAAATAGAATGAAATAGAATGATTACCAACGTGTTTTTGTCGCAAAATAGGTAGTAAATTATTTGCGTAATATGGTAATAATTAGTAAATTGCAATATATTTCAATACTTGCGATATGGGACGAAAAGCAAACGACGGGCGGGGCAGAATCGGAGGCCGCGCAAAAGGAACGAAAAACAAACCGACGGAACCCGTGGCCGCGTGGGTTGCGGGCCTTATCAACCGACGCCGCGCACAATTCGAACGTGATTTGGACGCGTTGACGCCTCAGGAACGCGCCGACGTAATGGGCCGTTTAATTGCGGCAACCACGGCGGGAACCGTTGCGACCTCAACACCTGACGCCGTACAGGATGGAACAACGGAATAAAGACAAACGACGCAAGCGCAAGCCGACAACAACGACGTTCGCGCCCCTGTGGACGCCTAAACAGTTGGCCGACGCACGCAAGAAATGGAAACGGCCTGAGGGCAAAACGCGCGACATATTGGCGGCGGTACTCAGGCGGTCAAAGGAACAAAGGCGATGAACACGAACAACCCCCGACGCACGGCGCAATTGGAGCAAATCGAACGGAATTGTACCCCGTACCAATACGGCGTATTTCGTAAGGTTTTGGCGGCCATTAACGGCGTGTTTGCACGGGAACGCGCGACGTTCGCGTATTTCAACGACGATGGCAACGGCGAATTTTTCGCCGACGTGGAACGCGCCGTAATTGACGGGATGGCGAACGGCCGAACGCCTCAGGAACCGACGGCCGAACACCTCAACCCCGTACAGGGCGAACCGTCGGAGGAATACCGCCCGACGTATTGGTGGAACAACGATTGAACAAAGGACGAACAAAGGAAATGGCACGGAAAAAGAACACCGACGCGGCCGACGCAACGACCGACGCAAAGGATGGCGGCAAGATAACGGCCGACATTAAACGGATATTGAAAAGCGAAATTGAAAAATTGCCGCAATTGTTGGAACAACTGACGCCCGACCAACGGGCCAAAACCATTTTGGAGTTGTTGCAATACGTGGCCCCAAAATTCGATAAAGTCAAATACGACGATATGAATTTGGGGTGGGACGCGGGCGGTACGTGGTTATAAAACACCGTGAAACCGCGATTTTCTCTAATATTTTAGACTGTTTACAATTATGATGAACGGCGGCGTAATGGAACGTTTGTTGGCTATTTCAATAACCGCGTTGAAAGGAAATGGCCTGTTGAAACCCGACCGCAAACAGGCGGGCGAAATCTATTGGAACCACGGGAACGGGACGCGGGCGGCGTCAATGGGAGTTATTACCGACACAACCCACGAGGTCGCAACCGTTCGGTTCGTGTACGACCATAACGGCCAAACCCACGACGAAACGGTGTTGTTGCGTTGGAAACAATCGAACCTCAACAACGGCGGGTTTTACTATTTCAGTTGTCCCGTTACGGGGCGTTCGTGCCGCAAACTGTATTTTGTCGGCGGGCGGTTCGTTTCACGGTTCGCGTTCCGCGCGTTGTACGAATCGCAAACGGTCGGCCCGTCGGAACGGAACAACGTGTATTATCAACTTGCGAAATTTTGCGAATACGAACAGTTGGCCGAACAACCGTACAGGAAAGAAACGTACAACGGCAAGCCGACCCCGTACGGGCGAAAATTGGAACGGTACGACAACAACGCCGAACGTTTGGCCGCGATACTGACACAGGCGAGAAACGACGCGGTAAACACGATACAATGAAAGATTGCGGCCACGCCTCAGGAAACGCCAAAATAAGGCGATTTGGCGCGTTATGCCGATTGAAACAATAAATTACTACCTTTGCAACCGATAACGGCCAAAATCGGCCGAAATCGTAATAATTCGCCCAACCCCTGACGTTGTGAAACGTTGGGGGTTATTTCATTTGACCGTTGAGGCCCCGAACCTCAACACCCGACGGCAAAACGTGGAAAAGTTGGAACCCTTACACGCGCGCGCGAAATTGAGGGCCACAAATTACCCCGACGCCCTGACGATGGCCGCCGACGGCAACACCTCAACCCCGTACGGGTTCCCCTCAGGATGGCACGACCCAACGCCCCCGTTGAGGCCCTGACGAAGCAAGAACGAAGCAAGAAAAAAGGCCCGACCAGCAAAGAACCAGCAAAGAAAAAACGACCCGTCGAACAAAGGGCGAACAAAGGAAAAACGCGCCGTATTAGCGGAGGATTTGCGGAGGATGGAACGCCCGTATTTGCGGCGGTGTAGCGGCGGCGAATTGCCCGTATTTGCGACGGTGTAGCGACGGAGGAACGGCCCGTAATAGCACGGGGTTTGCACGGCCGCCCGTACCGTATAGCGAAGGATTAGCGAAGGACACGACCCAACGCGTACGCGCGTGAATTGAGGGCCAAAAATTCGGATTGTTCGGATTGCTTACACGCGCGCGCGAAATTGAGGGTCAAAAACTCCAAAATACGGATAATGCGGAACGGCCAACACGTACGCGCACGCGTAAAGGCCCAAAACAGGCGATTTGGCGGTATTTCCCCGTTGAGGCGATAAACCTACCGTTCGACGATAGAACACGCGAATTTGGCCTATTTCCGACGCGTACGGGGGCAACGGTTCCCCAGACGTTGTGGCGGTTTCGTCGTACCTTTGTTGAACGTGTAACGCGTGTAATACGTGTAATTTTTGTAAACTTTACTATTTTTTATTACATTTGTTGCAGATTTAACAAAATAATTCGTACATTTGTTGCGGCGAATTACTACGAACATGGAAACAACGACAATCACAACGACACAACAGGCGATTACCACGGCGGCCGAATTGCGGCGCGTCGTTGAGGTTTTCGCGTCGGCTCAGGACGTCAAACCGTCAAGCCGTGGATTATACACCCGTACGTTGAACGGGTTTTTCGATTGGGTCACGACCTCAGGCCGTACGGTTTCGGCCCTGACGGTGGCCGACCTTATCGCCTACAAAGACGAATTGTTGAACGGCGGTAAATCGTCGTTGACGGTGGCGTCGTACGTGAACAGTTTACGGCGGTTTTTCGAATGGACGGAGGCGGTAAAATTGTACCCCAACGTTGCAAAGGGATTGCACGCGCCGAAACGTCAACAGGCGTTCCGAAAACAACCGCTGACGGTCGCACAGGTCGGGAACCTGTTGAGGTACGAACGGGCCGAACAATCGCCCCGTGATTTCGCAATTATAAATTTATTGGTTCGTACGGGGTTGCGTTGCGTTGAGGTTGTACGGGCCAACGTGGGCGATATTACCTACAAAGGGGGCCAACGCGTTTTGTTGGTTCAGGGCAAAGGCCACGACGAAAAAGACAATTTCGTGATATTGACCGACGCCGCGTTCACGCCGATTGCCGACTACCTCAACACCCGTAAAGGGGCAACGGCCAACGACCCGTTGTTCACGTCGGAAAGCCACAACAACGCGGGCGGCCGAATGACAACGCGCGCCGTGTCTGCAATCGCCAAACAGGGGTTAAAATCCGTTGGTTTGGATAACCGCGTGTTCACGGCCCACAGTTTACGCCACACAACGGCCGTGAATATCCTGAGGGCGGGCGGTTCGTTGGAACAGGTACAATACACCCTCAGGCACGCGAACCCCGCGACAACGCAAATATACACGGCCACGTTGAGGGATGAACAACGGTTGAACAACGGCGGCGAACTTATGTTGGACGCCCTGTATAGCGCGGCAATTTGAACAACACCCCGTAACACAAATTACGGGGTTTACTGATATTACAAACATTACAAACCAAACGAATTATTACGATGGAAACAAAGCAACAACGAATTGAGGTTGGCCCCGTGGCCGACCATTTCCTCAGGGCGTTGCGGGCCTACGAAACCGCCAAACAGTATTATTACGACGGATTGGAGGCCCTGATGGGCGAACAACGCGCCAACGAAAGGATGATGAAAGAAAACGACGGAGTGTTCAAACCCGTTGGGGAACATTTCGAAAAGATGGTTCACGGCCTGATTACAGATTGGTCGATTTCCAACCCCCCGACAAACACGATTTGACGATGGCCCGCGTTATCACGATTGCCAACAACAAAGGGGGTTGCGGCAAGACGGCCACGGCCGTAAATTTGGGCGCGGCCCTGAGGTTGCAAGGTTTCGACGTCCTATGTATTGACGCCGACGCGCAAGCGAATTTGACGGCCTGTTTCGGCGTTGAGGCAACGGCGGGCCGTACTATGTTTGACGCCCTGAAACAACGCGGCGCGGCCTACATTGAACCCGTACGGGTGTTGAACCCTGAGGGGCGGGCCGTTGGTACGTTGGACGTGTTACCCTCAACCCGTGATTTATCGGCCGTTGAGGTCGGGTTGGCTCAGGAACGCGACCGTTTGACGCGGTTTCGTTCGTTCGTTGACCGTTACCGCGACCGTTACGACGTCGTTATTATTGACACGCCCCCCGCGTTGGGATTTCTTACGTTGTCGGCCCTGTACGCGTCCGACGCCGTTATTATGGCCGTGGAACCTCAGTATTTGGCCGTACAGGGGTTGTTATCACTCAGGGAAACAGTTGAGAACCTGAGGGCGAACGGCGCGGCGATATTGTCCGAACGGGTGTTGTTCACGCGGTACGATGGCCGCAAAGGGTTACACCGTTTGACCGTCGAACAGGTGGCGGGGGCGGGGCTCCCTGTGTTCCGTACGATAATACGCGACAATGTGGCGTTGGGGGAGGCCCCCGCCAATGGTACGGACATATTCAGGTACAACCGACGTTCACGCGGCGCACAGGATTACGCGGCGTTGGCCGACGAACTCAAAGAAACCGACAAATTGAAACACTACAAACACCAATAACCCGATGAAAAAGAATGACATTATAACGGGCGGTTTGAACGGCCTGTTAAAGCCGACCGACGGAACCACGAACACCAACCCCATAAAGGATGAACCCAAAAAGAAAGCCGACGCCGTGGTGTGTTACCGCGTACCCGCTGAGTTGGCCGAAAATGTAAAGTATATCGCCCATTTCGACCGTAAAACGTTGGGGGCCGTCGTTACTGAGGCGTTGACCGCGTACGTTGAGGCGTGGAAACCGACCAACGAAAAACCCCGCAAGTTGTAACGATGGAACAAAGCAAGATTTTGACGGGCGCGGTTCGGGATGAACTGACAAAATACCCGTTACGTTCTCAGGACGGCAAAGGCGGGGACGCCGTGGCCGTGTTACGCCTGTTTATCACAGGGACGGGCGCGACGTTCTACATATTGGAGGGCGAACCGTACGGGGAATATGAGGGCCGCGAAAATTGGGAGTTGTTCGGCGTGTCGAACATGGAACGCGGGGAGGGTTGGCGGTACGATTATTTCAGTTTGGCCGAATTGGAGGGCCTGAATTTGTACGGCGGTTTGGTACATTTAGAACGTGACCGACATTTTACGCCGCGACCATTGCGCGAAATCCCTGAGGTCGTACCGTCGTTGACCGACCTGTGGAAATTTGAGGCCGAACACAAAGATACCAACGAATGAACCGCCGCGAATACCTCAACACCCGCAAACGCCTGATGAACGGGGAAACCCTGAGTTGGACGCCCGAACAGGCCGCCGAATACGTACAGGCCGAAACCCGCGAACGTATAAACGACGGCGTAATGGCCGCACGTTCGGAACCTCAACCCCTGACGGCCGAAACAATCGAACGGTTGTTGGTACGGTACGGGGGCAATTGGGGTATTTGGCCGTTGTTCGTTGAAATCGTAAAGGGTTGCACGTTGACCCCCGCCGCGTTTTCCTCAGGATTAACGACCGCGTACACGATGGGACACGCCGACCGTGAAAC
>OCTX012269892.1_pt1 | contig 12904 bp, 10 predicted proteins | sample 1539691 | NCBI WGS metagenome assembly OCTX01 (sample SAMN02144231, study PRJEB22623) | gut metagenome | biome: sheep rumen | host: Ovis aries | place: New Zealand
TCGATACCGGCAAGGACAAGCGCAAGGCTCTCCGCTGCCTCCGTCACCGCCTCCTTGTGGCGGATGTTCGTCATGACCGTCTGCTCGTTCAGCCTGAGACCGCCCGCAAAGAAAAGCTCCCGGACGCTCTTTTCGAGCTCGCCGATGCCTTCTCCCATCTTTGCAGAGATCTCGATCACGGGCTTTTTAGCGCGTTCCCGGAGGAAGGCCGCCGTCGTGACCGGCGCAAGGTCCGTCTTGTTCAGGAGGACCAGGGCCTTTCTGTCTTCAATGAAGCGCAGGATCTCCTCATCCTCGTCCGTAAGCGGGAGAGAGCTGTCGAAGAGAGCCAGGATGAGATCCGCATGTTCGGCGAGCTTCAGAGCCCGCTCTACGCCGATCTTCTCGATCACGTCGTCGGTCGCGCGGATGCCGGCTGTATCCGCGATGCGCAGCATCATGCCGCCGAGGCGGACATTTTCCTCGAGCGTGTCCCGCGTCGTGCCCGCGATCTCCGTGACGATCGCCCGCTCCTCGCCGGTGAGGCAGTTGAGGAGCGACGATTTGCCGGCGTTCGGCTTGCCCAGGATGACCGTCGAGATGCCTTCCCGCATGATCTTGCCCTGGTCGAAGGTCCCCGCGAAGGAGAGAAGCTCCCCGCGGAGCTTTTCGACCCGCCCGCGCAGGATCTCCGGATAGCCGGTCAGGTCCATGTGCTCCGGGTCGTCGAGCGCGGCCTCGATATAGGCCACCTCGGAGATGATCCGCTCGCGGGCATCCTCGATCATCCGGCGGACCGAGCCGCCCAGCTGCATCAGGGAGCTTTTGAGCGCGTCGTCGCTGCCGCTCGCGATCACGTCCATGACCGCCTCCGCCTCGGAGAGGTCGATCCGGCCGTTCAGAAATGCGCGTCTCGTAAACTCGCCCGGCTCCGCCAGCCTCGCCCCGTTTCTTAAGACCAGCGCCAGAATCTTCTGCATCACGTAGATGCCTCCGTGGCAGTCGATCTCCGCCGTGTCCTCGGCGGTGTAGGTGTGCGGCGCGCGCATCAGCATGACCAGGACTTCGTCGAGCTTTTCATTTCCGTCGAAAATGAAGCCATAATGGATCGTATTCGGCTTCACCTCGCTCATTTTTTTCCTGCTGTCTGCAAAGCGGAAAACTCTTTCAAGTACTACAAAGGCTTCAGGCCCGGAAATCCTCACGATTCCGATGCCTGAAGCCGTAAGTCCGCTTGCAATTGCTGCAATCGTATCTTTCAATTCAGTATTCCGCCGTCATCAATTCTTTTTCGGTGCGACGACCACGTGGCGATAGGGCTCCTCGCCTTCGCTGTAGGTCTCGACATATTTATTGTTCTGAAGCGCAGAATGGATGATCCTTCTCTCATAGGGATTCATCGGTTCAAGGCTGACGGCCTTGCGGGTCCGCTTGACCTTGTAGGCGATATTGCGGGAGAGGTTCTCCAGCGTATCGGCGCGGCGGGCGCGGTAGTCCTCGGTGTCCAGCTTGACCCTTGTATAGTCGGACTTGCCCTTGTTCACGACGAGGCTGGTAAGGTACTGGAGGCTGTCCAGGGTCTGGCCGCGCTTGCCGATCAGGATACCCATGTCATCGCCGGAGAAGAGGCAGGAGAGGCAGCCTTCCTTCTCGTCGTATTCCATGCTGATGGAGACTTCCGTATCCATGCAGCCGAACACGCTGACAAGGAAATCGTTCGCCGCTTTCTTCATCGCCTCGATCTCCTCCGGAGTCTTCGGCAGGACGACGCGCTCCGGCTTCGGAGCGGACGGCTTTCTGGCCGGCTCTTCCTTCATGGCCGCTTCGGCTGCGGGCTTCGTCTCGCGCTTATCGCGGCGGTCGTCGCGGCGGTCGCGTCTGTCACGGCCGCGGCGGTCACGCCGGTCGCGGCGCTCCCTCTTCTCGCGGTCCTTTTTCTCGAAGACCGGGGCTTCCTCGCCGTTCTCCTTCGCGCGGGCAGCCGCTGCGGCCGCTCTCGCCTCGATCTCGTCGGAGGAGAGGAACTTCGGCTCTCTCTTATCCTCCGCTTTATTGGCGGGCTTCTCTTCCTTCGCGGCAGGAGCCTTTACGGGAGCTGCTTCCTTCACATCCTTCTTCTGCGGAGCTGCCTTCGGCGCTTCCTTCTTTTCCTTCTTCGGAGCCGGCTCAGCCTTCTCCTCCTTCACGCTGGCGCGGATCACAGCGTCTTTTCTTCCGAGACCGAAAAATCCGCTGCTGCCCTCGCTCACGATCTCAAAATCCAGCCGGTCCGACGTCACGCCGAAGCTGATGCAGGCCTGCGTGACCGCATCGCCGACTGTTTTCGCACGAAATTCCTGAAAATTCATGGTTTTCCTCACTTTTTCTTCTGATTTTTCTCTTCGAACTGTTTGACCATATTTGCCTTGGAGGCAATGCTGCCCGGCTTCGCGGTGTTCTTGTAGTACTCGGTCGATTCTTTCATTTTCTGAGCGGACTCGGCGTTCTTTCTCGCCCTCTCCTCCTCGCGGAGCTTCTCGTCAGCCGCGATTGAACGGGTGGAAACATGCGCGTTGTTCGTGATCTTCTGAGGCGGAAGGCCCTGCTTTGCGCGCTTCTTGTTGGCCTTCTCCTGCGCCTTCTTGATGATGTCGTCGACGCTTTCGCGGTCGAGCATCTTATTGACAATGAACATCTGGATGGTACGGACGACTGCACCGACGATCCAGTAGAGACCGATACCGACAGGAAGAGTCAGGCAGAAGAAAGCGGACATGAGCGGCATCATCGTGTTCATCGACTGCATGCTCTGCTCCATCGTGCCCATCTCCTCCGGGCGCTTTTTGTTGTTCGGCTGCGGCATCATCTTGAAGTTCAGGACCTGGGTGCCCCACGCGAGAAGCGGGATCAGGACGGCCGCAAAGATCAGCAGCCAGTTTTTGGCACCCCAGGAGGACTGGATGATATTCATCGGGGAATCGGAAATGTTGAGGCCGATGAAGTTGGTCGCGCTGCTCACATATTTGTGGACGCCTGTAAGGGCGGTCTCGAAGGACTGGCCCTTGCCTTCCTCGAGGAGCTGGGCCCACTGGGACGTGTTCAGTTTGTAGACCGTGTCGATGATATTTTCGGTCGTGCCGCCGCTAATGGAGTTGTTCAGGGAACTGTTCTCCAGCTTCGCGACGAAATCGGTGAAGAAGGACACGAAAGAAGCGTCCTCCGCAACCGTGCGGATCTGGTCGCCGATGATCGTGATGTAGCCCGGGATACGGTAGATGACCTGGTAAAGGGCGAACAGGATCGGCATCTGGACGAGCAGCTGGACGCAGGAGCCCATCTGGGAGACGCCGTACTTCTCATAGACCGCGTTTGTCTCGTCCAGCATCTTCTGCTGGGAGACCTGGTCCTTCTTGCCCTTGTACCGTTCCTGAATTTTGCTCAGTTCAGGCTGCATGATCGCATTCAGCTTGGTGAACCTCTGCTGTTTGACCTGGAGCGGTGTCATGAGCGCATAGACGATGATCGTGAACAGGATGATCGCCAGGCCGACATTCGGAATGCCGATGCCGTTGATGACAAAATAGATCCCGTTCATGATCCAGCCGAGCACGATCGCGACCCATCCGATGATCGGCGTGCTGCTCTTGGTGAGTTTGATTGCCACGTTGCTTCCTCCTTAAATAATATAGTAGGCATTGCGCCTCTGATTATGACGGGACTACCCGCCCTAATGCCGGTTTTACGGAACGGGATCGTACCCGCCGTGTGAAAAAGGATTGCAGCGAAGTATCCGCCAGAGACCAAGAAGTCCGCCGGTCAGGACACCGTACTTTTCGATTGCCTGCCGCGTGTACTCCGAGCAGGTCGGAACATACGGGCAGTGACTGTGCTTTAAATGAGAGAGATTCTTCTGGTAATAGCGGATGGCCGCCAGGGCTAATTTCTTCATACCTGATCTCTGTCCGGGAAAAGTTTCTCCGAGCCGGCCGCTTTTATGAGGGACCGCTCGATCTCATGGTAACCTTTGTCGGCAGCCGGCTTTCTTGCAATGACCACGTAATCGTAGCCTGCCGGAAAGCGGTCTTCATTCAGGCGGTAGGCCTCCTTTATGAGGCGCTTCAGCCTGTGCCGGACAACACTGTTGCCCACTTTCCTGCTCACGGAGACGCCCAGGCGCGCACAGGGGAGGTTATTTTTGGCACAGCAAAGGACGGTCAGATGACCCGCTTTGGATTTGCCGCCGCGGTAGACCGCCTGAAAATCGCTGTTTTTTCTCAATCTCTCCGTATGCTTCATACATTCCCTAAATAGAAGAAAAGACCACATTGAATGTGGTCTTGGGCTTCTTTGTTCAGGCTGATAAGATCTTTCTGCCTTTTGCTCTGCGTCTGGCTAAAACTTTTCTTCCGCCCTTGGTTGCCATTCTCGCGCGAAAGCCGTGGACTCTCGAGTGAGATAATTTCTTCGGCTGAAACGTCATCTTCATGGTCGTCGGTTCCTTTCTGAAAAATAGACACATTCATATGCCCGTATATTATATAATCCAGGGAAATTTATGTCAAGCAAAAAATCTTCACAGCCGAAAATTGTGGAAAACGGTTTTCGGTTTTCCACATGCCCCTCCGGCGGTTTCCATAACATTTTACGAGAATGAACCTCTGTCGAAAACTTATCTACAGTATCCCCGGACGGAATTTCCTTTATTTTCACGGATTTTTCGATGGATTTACACCTTATTCCACATGTTTATGCACCCTTATCCACAGTTTATCCACAAAATGTGGATAATTTACGTAAACTGATTTTTGTGGATATTTCTGTGGAAAATGTTCGTATCTTACTCTTTTGCCGCAAAATCGTTATTGTAAAAAAAGCGCTTTACTGGTATCATAGAAGGACGGAAAGTGAAACCTTAAGGGGCTTCACTTCTTTTCGACCGAATCGAGAATGGAGTATCTTATATATATGGACAATTACACGCTGATCAGTGAAAACTGGCCTCGCATTTTAAACAAGATCAAGGTCGACCACGACCTCACGTCCGTCTCCTACACGTCGTGGCTGGAGCCGCTCGAGATCCGCTCGGCCGACAACGAGAGCGTCACGTTTATCGTACCGTCCGGCATCATGGGCATCAACGTCCTGAACAAGAAGTACACGCTGGCCATCAAGGTCGCGATCGCCGAGATCACGGGACTCAACCTGGATATCCGCTATGTCACGCCGGACCAGGGTTCCCCCGTCGAGAACAAGGAGGCCGACAACTTCACGAAAGTGATGGAGAAGGCGCACCTGAACCCCAAGTACACATTCGATACCTTCGTCATAGGCAGCAACAACAAATTTGCGCATGCTGCCTCCCTTGCCGTTGCCGAATCGCCGGGCGAGATCTACAACCCGCTGTTTCTGTACGCCGGCGTGGGACTCGGAAAGACGCACCTCATGCACTCGATCGCGCACTTCATTCTCCAGAACAACCCGGAGGCCAAGGTCCTCTACGTGACCAGCGAGGAGTTCACCAACGAGCTGATCGATTCGATCCGCAACAACAGCACCAACAACTCGGTGATGTCCCGCTTCCGCGACAAGTACCGCAACATCGACGTGCTTCTCATCGACGATATCCAGTTCCTGATCAACAAGGCCAGTACGCAGGAGGAGTTCTTCCACACCTTCGAAGCCCTCTACGGGGCCAAGAAGCAGATCATCATCTCCTCGGACAAGCCGCCCAAGGACCTGGACGTCCTCGAAGAGCGGATCCGCTCGCGCCTGGAGATGGGCCTCATCGCGGACATTTCCCTGCCGGACTACGAGACACGGATGGCGATCCTGAAGAAAAAGGAAGACCTGGACGGCTACCACATCGACAACGCGATCCTGGACTACATAGCCAGAAATATCAAGTCCAACATCCGTGAGCTCGAGGGCTGCCTGAACCGGATCCGCGCCAAGAGCATCCTCGAGAAGCGCACGATCACGCTGGAGCTGGCGGAGGAGATCCTGAAGGACATGATCTCCCCGGACGAGAATCGGGCCGTGACCAGCACGATGATCATCGATGCGGTGGCGGAACATTTCCATCTGACGCCGCAGGAGATCCGCAGCCAGAAGCGCGACACCAAGTACGTCTATCCGCGCAAGATCGCGATGTACCTATGCCGTGTCATGACCGAGGATTCCCTGATGACGATCGCCGGCCTTCTCAACAAGAAGGATCACACGACGGTCATCAGCGCCTGCCGGAAGATCGAGAAGGAAATGCAGTCCTCCCCGGAGACCCGCAGCAATATCGAGACTATCCAGAAGAAGATAAGCCCCTCCCAGTGATATACACATATGCACTGTGGACGGTGCGTGGACAGGATGTGTGTTTATTTTTTCCCCACATTTTCCACGAATGACCCCATACAAAAACACGGGTTATCCTCACCGGAAAATGCCCCTATATATAATAGGAAGAAATTCATCAGAACACATATCCACATCCCCTAAGGCTTTTACTTCTGGTTTCCATGTTTTTATAAATGCTTTTCGCGCGCAAGCGCCAACAAACGGAGGACCAAACCTATGAAAATCTACTGCAGCCGGCAGGACCTTATGAAGAGCGTCAACATCGCCCTGCGCGCCGTTCCGGTGCGCACGACCATGCCTATCCTTGAGTGCATCCTCATCGATGCGAGGCCGGGCGAGATTCATTTCATTTCCAACGACATGGAGCTCGGTATCGACACCGTCGTGAACGGCGTCACCGAGGAGCCCGGCGTCATCGCCGTGAACGCGAAGCTCTTCTCGGAGATCGTCCGGAAGCTTCCGGACAGCAGCGTCACGATCACGAGCGACGCGAACTACGGCGTGACGATCGTCTGCGATAAGGCGCATTTCGCGCTGGCGGGCCAGTCGGGCGAGGAGTTCGCCTACCTGCCGGAGGTCGAGAGGGACGAGCGGATCGAGATTTCCCAGTACACGCTGAGAGAGATCATCACGGACACGATCTTCTCCGTCTCGCAAAATGAAAACAATCGCCTGATGACAGGTGAGCTCTTCGAGGTCAGGGGCGACCGCCTGCGCGTCATCGCGCTCGACGGCCACCGCATCTCGATCCGCCGGGTGAACCTGAAGGAGATATATTCCGACGCGAGCGTCGTCGTTCCGGGCAAGGCTCTCAGCGAGGTCACAAAGATTATGACCGGCGAGACCGAGGATATGGCGGGCATTTACGTCACGCCGGGCCATATCGTGTTTGAGATTCCGGGCACGACGGTCATTTCCAGGCTGATCGAGGGCAGCTACTTCGCCGTCGACCAGATGATCTCCTCCGACTACGAGACGAAGGTCACGATCAACAGGCAGACCTTCCTCTCCTGCATTGACCGCGCGACCCTCTTTGTCAGGGAGAACGACAAAAAGCCGGTCATCCTGGATTTCCAGGATCGCGACCTGGTGCTCAGCATCAATTCGCCTCTCGGCTCCATGAAGGAAGATATCTACATCGAGAAGGAAGGGCGCGACCTTATGATCGGCTTCAATCCGCGCTTCCTCATGGACGCGCTGAAGGCAATCGACGATGAAAATGTAACCCTGTACATGACGAACGCGAAATCGCCCTGCTTCATCAGGGACGAGTCGCTTTCCTACACCTATCTGATTTTGCCGGTGAATTTTACGAGATGAAAAGAGAACTGCGTTTAAAAGGGGATTATATCACGCTCGGCCAGCTGCTCAAGGCAGCGGGGCTGGCCGGCAGCGGCTCGGAAGCGAAGGAGTACATCGTCTCCGGGATGGTCAGTGTGAACGGTGAGGTCGATACCCGGAGAGGGAGAAAGCTCTATCCGGGCGACGTCGTCACATTCAGGAATACGGAGACGGAAGTTGTACGTTAAATCGCTGGATCTTCTGGATTTCAGGAATTACGCGAAAGCGGGAATTTCATTTTCCCCGGGAATCAATATTTTCTACGGGGATAACGCCCAGGGGAAGACCAATATCCTGGAGGCGGTCTACATGGCCGGCACGTCGCGCTCCCACAGGGGCGCGCGCGATAAGGATATGATTCGCATGGGCGCTGAGGAGAGCCACATCAGGATGCACGTCGACAAGAAGGGGAACGATTACCGGATCGACATGCACCTGAAGAAGAACCGCGCGAAGGGCATCGCGGTCGGCGGCGTGCCGATCCGGCGGGCAGCGGAGCTCTTCGGGATTGTCAACATGATCTTCTTCTCGCCGGAGGACCTCAACATCATCAAGAACGGTCCCTCCGAGCGGAGAAAATTCATCGACATCGTGCTCTCCGGGGTCGACGGGATCTACCTGAACGATCTCATGCAGTACAACCGCTGTCTTGCGCAGCGGAACAAACTCCTGCACGACATGGCGTTTGAGCCTTCCCTCATGAGGGAGCTGTCCGTGTGGGACGATATGCTGGTGAGCTTCGGTGCGAAGATCATCAGAAAACGGGCGGAATTTGTGGCGGAGCTCGCCGGAGCGGTGGCGGAGAACCACCGGAACCTGACCGGAGGCAGGGAGGAGATCGAGGTCTCCTACGAGCCGAACACGGCGGCGGAGATATTTTACGATACGCTCGCGGCCGCGAGGGACACGGACCGGAAAATGAAAACCACCACAAAGGGACCCCACCGGGACGATATCGCGCTCAAGGTGGGCGGCATGGACGTGAGGACCTTCGGGTCCCAGGGCCAGCAGCGGACGGCGGCGCTCTCCTTAAAGCTCTCCGAGATCTCGGTCATGGAGAGGAAGGTGAAGGATAAGCCGGTGCTGCTTCTCGACGACGTTCTCTCCGAACTCGACCGGGAGCGGCAGAACTATCTGCTCGCCAGCATTAAGGATATACAGACAATGATAACCTGCACGGGACTTGATGAATTTGTCAGGAACAATTTTCATGCGGACAGCGTGTTCCATGTTGTCCGGGGAGGTATTGAATGAGCATAGATGAGCTCCATGTGAATGAAGAGGAGTACGGGGGAGATTCCATCCAGATCCTGAAAGGTCTGGAGGCGGTCAGGAAGCGTCCCGGCATGTACATCGGATCCACGTCGCTTCGGGGACTGCACCATCTCGTCTATGAGATCGTGGACAACTCGGTCGACGAAGCGCTGGCCGGAACCTGCGACCACATCGAAGTGACGCTGAATAAGGACGGCTCGGTGACCGTGTCGGACAACGGCCGCGGCATCCCGGTCGGGATCAACCATCAGGCGGGCCTGCCAGCGGTCGAGGTCGTCTTCACGGTGCTGCACGCGGGCGGAAAATTCGGCGGCGGCGGCTACAAGGTTTCCGGAGGCCTGCACGGCGTCGGCGCGTCGGTCGTCAATGCGCTGTCGGAATGGCTCGAGGTTTTCATTTACCACGAAGGCCACATCTACCAGCAGAGATACGAGCGCGGGCAGACCATGTACCCGCTGAAAATAGTCGGCGACTGCGAGGCGGACAGGCACGGGACGACGGTCACATTTTTCCCGGACAGGGAGATCTTCGAGAGCATCGAATTTGACTTCGACGTCCTGAAGCAGCGCTTCCGCGAGATGGCTTTCCTGACGCGCGGGCTCCGCATCACCTTCACGGACGAGCGCGGCGAGGAGAAGAAGGTCAAGAGCTTCCACTACGAGGGCGGCATCGTTGAGTTCGTCCAGTACCAGAACCGGTCCTCGACGCCGATCTACGACAAGGTCATCTACTGCGAGGGCACGCGGAACGGCGTGTACGTGGAAGTGGCGATGCAGCACAACGACGGCTTCAAGGAGACTTCCTACGGGTTTGTCAACAACATCGTGACGCCGGAGGGCGGCATGCATGTGGAGGGCTTCAGGGCCGCAATCACCAAGACGTTCAACGATTACGCGAGGGCGAACAAGCTCATCCGCGACAGCGAGCCCAATCTGTCCGGCGAGGATATCCGAGAGGGTCTCACCTCGATCATCTCCGTGAAGATCGAGGATCCGCAGTTTGAAGGGCAGACCAAGCAGAAGCTCGGCAACAGCGAGGCGAGAAGCGCGGTGAGCGCGATCGTCTCCGAACAGCTGAAGATATTCCTGGAGAGAAATCCCGCGGTCGGCAGGGCGGTCATAGGCAAGAGCGTCCTCGCCCAGAGAGCCCGCGAGGCGGCCAGAAAAGCCCGCGAGATGACGCGCAGAAAGACCGCGCTGGACGGCATGTCCCTGCCCGGAAAGCTGGCGGACTGCACGGACAAGGATCCGAAGAACTGCGAGATCTTCATCGTCGAGGGAGATTCCGCCGGCGGCAGCGCGAAATCCGCGCGCTCGCGCAGGACCCAGGCGATCCTGCCGCTCCGCGGCAAGATCCTGAACGTTGAGAAGGCGAGACTTGACCGCATTTACGGAAATGCGGAGATCAAGGCGATGATCACCGCCTTCGGGACCGGCATCCACGATGATTTTGACATCTCGAAGCTCCGCTACGACAAGATCATCATCATGACCGATGCCGACGTCGACGGCGCCCATATCGCGACGCTGATGCTGACGTTCCTCTACCGCTTCATGCCGGAGCTGATCCGCCAGGGGCATGTCTACCTGGCCCAGCCGCCTCTTTACAAGGTGGAGCGGAACCGCAAGGTCTACTACGCCTACTCCGACGCGGAGCTCGAGAAGATCATGCAGGAGATCGGGCGCGATGCACAGAACAAGGTCCAGCGCTACAAAGGTCTCGGCGAGATGGACGCGAGCCAGCTCTGGGAGACCACGATGGATCCGGAGAACCGCATCTTAAAGCGCGTCAATATCGACGACGACGCGGCCTCGGAGGTCGACCTGACCTTCACGACCCTCATGGGCGACAAGGTGGAGCCGAGACGCGAATTTATCGAGGAAAACGCCAAGTACGTTAAGAACCTGGATGTATAACAGTTGCGAGGAAAGCAGATGGATGACAAAATTTTTGACAGAATAGAAGAAGTCGATCTCAAAAAGACGATGGAGACATCGTACATCGATTACGCCATGTCTGTCATTGTATCGCGCGCTCTTCCGGACGTTCGGGACGGCCTGAAACCCGTCCAGAGGCGAGTTCTCTGGTCGATGATCGAGCTGAACAACGGTCCGGACAAGCCGCACAGAAAATGCGCCCGTATCGTCGGCGATACCATGGGTAAATATCATCCCCACGGGGACTCCTCCATCTACGGAGCTCTCGTCTACATGGCCCAGGACTGGTCCATGCGGTATCCGATGGTCGACGGGCACGGCAACTTCGGCTCGGTGGACGGCGACTCCCCGGCTGCGATGCGTTACACGGAGGCCCGCCTCTCTAAAATATCCATGGAGATGCTCGCCGACATCAATAAAAACACCGTCGATTTCGTCCCGAACTTCGACGAGACCGAGAAGGAGCCGGCGGTCCTGCCGTCCCGCATCCCGAACCTGCTCGTCAACGGGACGACCGGCATCGCGGTCGGCATGGCCACCAACATGCCGCCCCACAACCTGAAGGAGGTCGTCGCGGCCTGCGTTAAGATGCTGAACGACAGCATCGAGGACCGCGAGACGACGATCGAGGACGTCATGGCGATCGTGAAGGGCCCCGATTTCCCGACGGGAGCGATGATCCTTGGAAGAAAGGGCATCGAGGACGCCTACCGGACCGGCAAGGGCAAGATCATCGTCCGGGCCGCCACGCGGATCGAGACGAAGCCGAACGGCAAGACCGAGATCCTGGTCTCCGAGCTGCCTTACCTTGTCAACAAGGCGAGGCTGATCGAATCGATCGCGGATCTCATCAAAAATAAAAAGATCGACGGCATCACCGCCTTAAATGACCACTCCTCCCGCGAGGGCATGGAGATCTGCATCGAGGTCAGGCGCGATGCGAACGCGAACGTCATTTTAAACCAGCTCTACAAGCACACGCAGCTGCAGGACACCTTCGGCGTGAATAACCTCGCGCTGGTGGACGGCGAGCCGAAAGTGCTGAACCTGCTGGATATCCTGAGATACTACCTGATCCACCAGGAAGACGTCGTCACCAGAAGAACGAAGTACGACCTCAACAAGGCTGAGGAGCGCGCGCATATCCTGGAAGGTCTGCTGATCGCGCTCGACAACATCGACGAGGTGATCCGCATCATCCGCGGATCCGCCAATGTCCAGAAAGCCAAGAATGAACTCATGGCGCGCTTCGGTCTCTCGGACGCGCAGGCCCAGGCAATCGTCGACATGCGTCTCCGCGCCCTGACAGGCCTCGAGCGAAGCAAGCTTGAGGAGGAATACCGGGCTCTCAAGGAGACGATCGAGAGACTGCGGGCAATTCTGGCGGACAAGAAACTGCTGCTGGGCGTGATACGCGACGAGCTTATGGTCATTTCCGAGAAATACGGCGACGAGCGCCGCACAAAGTTCGGATTTGACGAGTACGATATCTCCGCGGAGGACATGATCCCGAATGATCCGACCGTCATCACCGCGACCCAGCTCGGCTACATCAAGCGCATGACGCCGGACAATTTCAGCGTGCAGAATCGCGGCGGACGCGGCATCAAGGGCATGCAGACGATCGATGACGACGCGGTGGCGGACGTCATGATGACGAAGAACCACAACTATATGCTCTTCCTGACCAACAAGGGACGCGCCTACAGGCTCAAGGCCTATGAAATTCCGGAAGCCGGGCGGACCGCCCGCGGGACGGCGCTTGTGAACCTGCTCATGCTGCAGCCGGACGAGCACGTCACGACGGTCATTCCGCTCGAGAATTTCGACGACGACAGCCGCTATCTCCTGATGGCGACGCGGAACGGGCTTGTGAAACGCACGCCGCTTCGCGCGTTCGCGAATGTGCGGAAGACAGGCCTCAACGCGATCACCCTGAACGAGGGCGACGAGCTGATCCAGGTCCTCTACACGGAGCGGGAGGAGGAAGTATTCCTCGTCACGGCGCGCGGCTACAGCATCCGCTTCTCCGAGACCGACGT
>OCTX012279852.1_pt1 | contig 12903 bp, 7 predicted proteins | sample 1539691 | NCBI WGS metagenome assembly OCTX01 (sample SAMN02144231, study PRJEB22623) | gut metagenome | biome: sheep rumen | host: Ovis aries | place: New Zealand
TTTTTACGTGGGAGCGGCATATGAAGGTTGAATTCGGCTACGGCAAAGGCATACAGACAGTAGATATCCCTGACAAGAATCTCGATCAGATCCTTGTTGCAAATGACATTGAGCACGTAAGGCGCGGTCCTGATGCCGTTGTATATGCGCTCGAAAATCCTATCGGCTCCCCCCGCCTCAAAGACCTCGTAAAGCCCGGTCAGAAGATCTGCATCATCACAAGCGATATCTCAAGACCGATCCCGAGCTTTGACGTAATCCCTTCTATCTTGGATGAGCTCTATCTTGCAGGCTGCAAAAAGGAAGACATCTATGTCGTTTTCGCGCTTGGCTCACACAGACCTCACACCGAGGAAGAGAAGAAAAAGCTCGTCGGCGAGCGTGTTTATAACGAAGTAAGATGCATCGACTCTGATCCTTCAGACTGCATCCACATGGGTGACACATCAAGAGGAACACCCGTTGATATCACAAGAAGCGTTGCTGAGGCTGATTTCAGGATCGGCGTAGGCAATATCGAATTCCACTATTTCGCAGGATACTCCGGCGGCGCAAAGGCCCTTATGCCCGGCGTCTCCACTCCTTCTGCGATCCAGGCCAATCACCGCATGATGGTAGATGAGAAAGCCTGCGCAGGCAATTTAAACGGCAACCCTATAAGAGCAGACATCGAAGAGTCAGAGACATTCTGCCACTTAAGCTTTATCGTTAACCCGATCCTCGATGAGCATAAGCACATCGTTTACTGTGTCGCAGGCGACGTTACAAAGGCTCACAGGGAAGGCTGCAAATACCTCGATAAGATGTACAGAAAGCCCCTTAAGAGAAGAGCTGACATCGTTATCGTCTCACAGGGAGGCGCACCTAAGGATGCTAACCTCTACCAGACACAGAAGGCTCTTGATAATTCCAAATATGCAGTTGCTGACGGCGGCACGATCATTGTCGTCGGCGCATGTAATGAAGGTCTTGGCAGCGCTAAATTCGAAGAATGGCTCACGACTGCAAACACCCCGGATGAACTTATCGAGAGAGTCGGAAAAGACTTCCAGTTAGGCGGCCACAAGGCAGCCGCTATCGCAATGGTATTAAAGCATGCAAAGATCGTTCTTATCTCCGAGATGGACGACGACTTCGTAAGATCTATCTTCCTGGAACCCATGCATTCTGCTCAGGAAGCATTCGATGAGGCATATGCAAGATATGGCGAAGACTGCTCTGTTATCTGCATGCCTTTCGGCGGTGCGACGCTTCCGATGCCTCCCGAAGAGTAAAGACCTATTCCCTCAATTTTCACGGGTTTGTAACAGATTTAGTATTACAATAAACAGGTAAAACTAATTTGAGAGGTTAGCTATGGGCTGGGACGCAGGCTTTCTGCTTTTCATTCAGGAATATATCAGGTCGGATTTTCTAAACCCGATCATGAAGGTTTTGACTCATTCCGGTGATAAGGGCATCCTGCTGATCGTCCTTATCCTGGCTTTTCTCATCATTCCGCGCACAAGAGCCATCGGCATCATGTCCACGATAAGCATCGTGATCGAAGCTCTCCTCAATAACGTTCTCCTGAAGAATCTCATCGCAAGAACAAGACCTTATGACGAGATCGAAGGACTTATCAATCTCGTCGGCAGACAGAGCGATTACTCCTTTCCTTCCGGTCACACAGGCGCTGCTTTTGCCGTCGCAGGCGCAATGCTCGTAGTCGCATTATTCGGCCTTCCCATGATCGAAAAGACCGGCGAGTTCAAACGCGAAGATCCTTCTCTCACCTTCAAGCTTATTTCTGTGATCCTCATCATGTACGCCACACTCCTCGCATTCTCCAGAATGTACGTCGGCGTCCACTATCCCACAGACGTTATCACGGGTCTTCTTTTAGGCCTTGCAACAAGCGCAATAGCATATCTTGTCTACCAGGCTGTGATAAAGAAAGCTCACGGGAATAAAGCAAAAATAAAGGAAGCGTAAAAGCTTCCTTTTTTATTATCTGATCGCGCCGCGTGCAGTCTTTTTCGCAATCTTCTCCTGATACAAGAGCTCGTCCGCATTGTTCAGGATCTCGTAGATATCGATCTTTCCCGTGATCGTGAACTTGAAGATGCCGGTGCTCATCTCGATGGGATAAGGCTTTCCGGCCTGCTCATTAAGGCGCTTGGTAACAGTATCGATCCTGGCTTTGAGCTTGTCGACATCAATGTCCGTGCCGGTGATCGCGAGGGTTACGAATTCATCGCCTCCGAACCTTCCTATGACATCTGAATCTCTGAAGGATTCGCGCAGTATCTCGGCGATCGTGCAGAGCGCGAAGTCACCGTCGTCGTGGCCATACTTATCGTTGATCATCTTGAGGTTATCCATGTCCGCGTAACAGATGACGGCGACCTTATCCTGATTGGCAGGGTCATCGAGCAGCTTCTCGGAATTGGCAATAAATCCTCTTCTGTTGTAGAGCTTTGTGAGTTCGTCCTTCTGCGCGATCTCTTCGAGCTTGGTATTGTCTCTGATAAATCTCTCCAAAGAATTCTGCAGGGCCTGCTTGGCCTTGTTCTGCTCTTCCATCATGTATAAAGATCTGAGCGTTACCGAGAGCTGTGATGCGATAGAAGATATGCTTATCGAATACTGGATAGGAAGTTCGATCACGAACAGGCCGTAGACATTTTCGCCGACAAAAAGCGGAGCAACTACCATAGTGCGGCGCTTTTTCTCATCTACAAATTCGTTCTCGAAAATATACTCGGTACGCAAAAGCTGAAGTTCTTCTGAAGGGGTCTTGATATCCTTGCCTTCACTGTATGCCTTAAGCAGGATCGACGCAGGCACTCTCCAGTTTTGTTCGCCATTGTTCTTTACATTGCCCTGGAAAAGATACAGAAGCGACTTTTCGAACCCTAAGCCGTAAAGGCCTCCGAGAAGGTTCTCATAAGGTATCTCAGCACCGCCCTCGTTAAGGAACACTTCACCCATCTGGCGGTTTACGACACTTCTCATTCTCTCATTTCTTCTTCTCGCGGAATTTGCAGGAAGTATTCCTGAGAAAGCAAGACGTCTGTAAAACCTCGTGAATACATCGTTGATAAGATCTCTGTCAGCGTCATTGCCCAAAATACTCAATGACTTGTTCTGCATCGTCTGGAGGACATTGAAGAACTTCTCTCTCGTAGACAGTGCAAACAGATCAGACTTCAGAAGAACGGTAAACTTTTCGTTCATCACTTCGAGCATTGATGTTTTATCTTCAGCCCTTAAGAATTCGATGTAGGAACTTACAAAACCGTCTAATGTCTCCGAGATGGATCCCACATCAATGAAATCATTAAACAGGTATTCTTTTATGATCTTGTAGACCTTATCGTAGTCAATATTATTGCCTTCGATATGGAATCTCTTATACATTATTTCCGCATCAAAATCATCGCAGCCGCAGGAGCTCCTCTGCACAAGATGCGTATCGACCGTCATGTCCTTAAGAACTGTTCCATTGATGTAGTTTTCCGCATTAAGAATTGCCTTGTAAGCAAGGGAAGCAGAGCTTGCTTCGACTGTCGTCAGAGGCGGTTCAAGCGATACCGAGAAGATGTCGTCATCAAATCCTATGACCATGATATCCTTGCCCGGAACGAGTCCTCTTTTTGCAAGCTCATTATATCCTCCGACAGCCATCGAATCGTTTGCGAAAACCAGGGCATCAATGTCTTTGTTCTTATCAAGCAGTTCACCTGTAGCAGCTTCGCTTGCCATCGAGAAATCGCCAAATACGATCTTATTATCATCTACGGGAATATCGTGTTCTTTCAAGACCTGTTTATATACTTCAAGCCTGTCCCTGGCGTCTCTGTTTGTAACAGGACCTGAGATAAATCCGATATTCTTTGCACCGTGTCTTTCGATCAGGTGATCCAATGATTCCCTAAGGCCGGAAGCATTATTGAAAGTTACTGAATGATACCCTTCAAAATCCGAGAAAAGACATACGATAGGGACCTTCGGCATCTTCTGCAAAAAGGCCTTCTGGGTCTCAAGATCAGCTCTTGAACAGATAAGTCCCTGAAGGATATAGATGATGTCAACATTCCTTTCGGTCGGAAGATCAAAGATCATGTTGTACTGATACTCGTACTTCCTGTCAGCGTATCTGCTGTCGGTCTTGCCGATGTAGTGACCGGGGAATACAAACAGATTCGCATCGATAACTTTTGCAGCCTGCTCCGCACCTATAGCCGCCTGATTAGAAAAGAAATTATCAATATCGTCAATTACCAGACCGATATTAAGTTTACGCCCCATAGATAACCTCCTTTCGTTCCTTTTATCACCCGTATTTATTAGAAGCCGCGCAGACGTTTTCTAGCCATCTTGTCTGCATACATTTTCGAATCGGCTTCAAGGATCATATCTTCTATATCTATTTTACTGTCTATAATGCGCTCCGCAATACCAAGGCTCGCACTTACTTCGTAAGGCTTATCAGTCATTGCAGGATCAGAATCTGCATACTGCTCGATCTCGTTGCGGATATCCTTTACTTCACCCTCAAGCTTCTTATCACCTATCACAGCGAAAGCAAACTCGTCACCGCCGTATCTTGCAGCGATGCCGTTGTCTTTGACGAACTTCATCATTGCCCTTGCAAGCACCTGTATCGCAAAGTCACCGTTCTCGTGTCCGTATGTATCGTTAATGGTCTTAAGCTTATCCATATCGATTGAGAAGAGTGATAAGATCCTGCCTTTGTTCGAAGGCACGTTAAGGAGCTTGTTGAGCACAGTGAAGAATCCTCTTCTGTTATAAAGACCGGTCAGGAAATCCTGCTCTGAGAGCATCTCATTTGCCCTGCTCGTCGAAATAAGTTTGCGGTTGTTATTTACAGCGTTAACGGCAGCGTTGATGAAATTGCCGAACTCCTCGAATCTCTGCTCAGATCTCATCGAAACTCTGTTGTATCCATTTACGACATAACCGAAGGATTCAGTATTCGATCTGATCTGCTTGAACAAAAGGACATTGATATTGCTGTCTTTGGCAAGGATAAGATCGTAATCCGGCATCGGATATCTCATGCGGTAGAACTTCTGCGCAAAGGTATATTTATTCGCTCTTCCGTGGAATATCGAATGGCAGCATTCATCAGTTTCAACGATACCTACAAAGTAATACTGGCTGCGCCACATCCAGATGGAATTCTGCAGATTATCAGCTGCTTCATCCAGGTTCTCCGATGAAGTCATTCTCGATACGAAGCGGCCCATTTCGAGCATGTGCCTGAACGAATCCATATTCTCTTCAGCAAGAACATCTACGGCCTTTGACCACGGGAATTCGGAACTGTCCTTACATCCGCAGGACTGCATATGCATAGGTCTGTATGGTATCAGGAACGAATCGTTCTCCGTGATCCTCCCTTCACTCCATTCATTGATCCTCTTTAATATCTGCTCAGGGATCTGCTCATAATCAAGTTCGCAGGTAGTTAATACCGGATCGTGGTACTGGCCCTGCCAGATGCCGTCAAAACCCGTAACTATTACGTCTTCGGGAATGCGCTTGCCGTAATGCTTGAGCGCGTCCATAACTCCTATCGCCATTGAGTCGTTCGCACAAATGATCGCATCGGGAAGTTCATATCCGTTTTCCAAGAGCTCGCTCATTACGGTAAATGCGGGAGCCTGCCAGAAATCGCCGTAATAGATGTTCGCCGTCGATGTCTTGATGCCGTGATCGTCAAGGACCTTCTTGAAGATCATGATGCGCTCTTCAGAGAACGGATTATCCCTGAAGCCGCCGAACATGTCGATACGCTTTGCTCCGTGCACTTCGATCACATGTCTTACCAATTCTTCGAAGGCCGAACCGTATTCAAAATCAGCGTTGATGCAGCCTTTGACCGGACGCTGGAATGTTATTATCGGAACGCCCTTTTCATGCCCTATCTCAACAAGCCTGTCGATGACTTCCCTGCTCTTTATCATCTCCCCGAAGATAATGATGCAGGCAAGATCCATCCTCAAAAGAAGGTTTGCAAAATCAAGCTCTAATTCAGTCTGTACGGGATCAGGATTATCGACGTTAAAAGTGAAGCTTGAGAGGATGTATTTGCTATTTATCTCCTCTGTCTGCAAAGCCTTCATGAAAAGGCTGTAATTATCTGAATCATCCCATACGCCGCAAACAGCTATTAGCTTGCGCCTGTCTTCATTATTGATGCGCTTGCGCAGGAGGATATTGCGGATATGTATCGATGATTTTGAGAATGCATTAATAGCAAAGACTATAGATGCATTGTCGTAATCCTGCAAAGCTTCGAATACCATCCTGTGCTTCTGCCAGTTCCTGTCGAGCCTTATCGTATAAGGATCAGTGACCGGTTCCGCCTCTTCATTCCCGGGCTTAAATATACATCTGATCGTACGTTCCTCATCAGCTCTGCCGTCGAATGAGAACTCATAGGATTCACCTTTCTTAAAAGAGAATCCTCCCTGCATAAGTCTTGTCTCGCCAGATATGCCGGATATGTAAGAAGGTGTGATTATAAGCTCATCTTCCATGAAGCTTACGCTGGCATTAAGATCGCCTTCCGCAACATAGAAAGCATTGCTATTGTTAACGTTTCCGGAATCCTCCGTATTGAGTGAGAGAACTCTTGCAGGCCTGTTTACCTGTCTGTTATATCTCGGCTTCTGATAGACTCTTACATAGTCGACCAGAAGTTCAGCGTCGTTGCCTTCTATCTCAGCCTGCTTATCCGCACCCTTGCCGAGTTTGTCAGAGCCTGCTGCAACACCGATTATCAGATGGAAAGGCTTATTAAACGGTGCAGGATACGGCTCCTCATTTTCGCCGGTTCTTGAGAACCAGTATGAGGTCCTGTAATATTCTTTTCCGTCGCACGCGAAAATGATCTCATCCTGATCCCACTCGCACGAGAAGATATGGAAGTCTGAAGAAAAGTCGGTATTAAGTCTCTGAAAGCTTCCCGAACGCTCGGTATACGGATAACCGAAAACGATCCGGCTCACAGCCTCATCGGTCCTGCTGCCCGCTATCTCGACCATATCGATCTGTCCGTGCAAAGGGAAATCTTTGTAGTTGCCGGAAGATACATCATAGCCTTCTGAAGGCATAAGCCTGATGTAGCTTAAAATCCCCTTTGCCTTGGGCGCTTTGAGCCTGACGATTATCTTGCCGTATGTGAAATCTTTCTTCCCGAACGAAGTGATCCTTCCGGAAATATATCTCATCTCTCCGGAATCATTAGTCGTGATCTTAGGTCTTATGGAAAGGCAGCCGTCCTTGACTTCTATGCATTCCGAACCGGCATATTCCTGTTTCTCGCCGTCAGTCCAGCCGGGCGCACGGGTTTCCGTGTTCCAGAACTCTTCTTTAAGAACATCCTTATTAAATTCTTCAGACCAGACAATATGATAATTGTCCGGTAGCGAGACCTTATTACTCATTGAACCCTTATTCCGTAAAAGAACGGATCTTATTTCTTGTCTACTGCCCAGATATCAGAGTCATTGCTTCTTGCCATAACGTACTTATAGCAGTCATCCGCACTGACTTCGAATGCCTTGAAAATATCTTTTACCGCATCGTAGATAGCTTTGCATCTGATTATGTCAACGGTATCATGTGCCTGTGAGAAAAGGCCGAAAATAAGCATGTCATACATCTTGTAGAAGTCGACCTTAAATGCGTCAAACTCATTGATAGCTCTCAGGAATAATTCCTTATTCTCAGGCTCATAAGTACGCAGGATATTAAGAAGATGCATCTCTTTCTTAACGCAGCCTGCAATAGCATTTACGCTTGCCTTCATGCCGGGATTAACAGTTCTTGTATTGTAACGGACGATGGTCATGGAAAGTTCGTCGACCATATCGATACAATCCTCGATATGTCTGGCCATCTGGAAGATAGTCATTCTCTTCTCGGAATCCGGTTCAACCTGATGAAGTCTGTCTGCAAAAGCATGGAAAATGTGATCGCCGTCATCCTCAAGCTTATTGATACGTTTGGAAATAGCGACTCTGTCTTCTATCTTCTCGAGCATACCTAAAAGCTCGACACATTCCTCGTTAAGGATCTCAGACAACTGCTGAGCATGATCAAATAAATATTCGCGGTCTTCGATGGTCATTATATATTTCCTCCGGCACGGGAACTTAACTCAAAGATAATTATATATTAACAAAGATAATTTATTCAATGGTTAAGATTTAGCAAAGAAAAAGGGTTGTCATAAGACAACCCGTTATTTCTTTTGATTTGTGAGTTAAGTATTAGAGAGCGGAAACCTTTGTGCCGATCTGCTCAGCTTCCTGATTCTCAACAACGAGGTTTACAGACTTAGGTGTGCAAACGAATGTTGTCTTAACAGGTGTAGGCTCAACTCTTCCGCCTAATGCATAAACACCACCGGAGATGTAGTCAACAACGCGCTGATTCTTATCTGTGTTTGTAAGGTTGCAGATTACGATGTGGCCTTCACGGATGTGATCGCAAACGATCTGGCTTGTTCTGATGTCATAAGGTGTGAGCATTATGACTGTTGCGTTGTGCTGCATTACAGGTGTAGTAACTGCGGGCTGCTCCTGAACGAAGGTGCGAGGCTCCTCATAGTAAGTCTCCTCTGCAATAGGCTCCTGCTCGTATGCATCTTCTTCATTGTAGCCCTCTTCCTCACCGTAATAGTTTTCTTCCATCTCATCTTCTACAGGTGTGAACATGCTGCCGAAGAAATTCTTAACGTTAAAAGTGCCCATTTGTTTTTCCTCCTTAAAAATTCGCCCGACCAAGGACATTCATATAAGATACTTCGGATATTAACGAACTTTGATTTTCGCCTCAATAGTTTTGGGCAATATGACACAAGAAGGTAACTTAAAACGGGGTTTTATTACAAAATGTAACAAATATCAGGGAATTTTTATCGAACAATGTTACACAGGCTTATATTCAGCTCTGTTTCCGAATATGGCAGTGCCGATCCTTATATGCGTGGAACCCTCTAAAATAGCGCTTCTGTAGTCCTGGCTCATTCCCATGGACAATACATTAAAGGACTCAAGTCCCGTATAGCTCTTAAGGTCTTCATATATTACGCGTGTTTTAGCAAAGACTTCTCTTGCCTGCCCCTCATACTCCTCAATAGGAGCCATTGTCATGAGGCCGCAGACCTTGATAGAAGGCATTGCCATTATCTTATCTATTGCAGGCTTTAACTCATGAGGAGCAAAGCCGTGCTTGCTCTCTTCGCCTGAAACATTAGCCTGTAACAAAACAGAGGTGGTAACATTGTTACTTTCGGACCTCTTGGATATCTCTTCAGCAAGTTCAACAGTGTTTACGGAATGAATAAGACTTGTCTTTCCTATAATGTACTTAACCTTATTCTTCTGTAATGTACCTATAAGATGCCAGTTGACATCAAGGCCAAGTCCCGAAAATCTCTCGACCTTGGGAACCAGTTCCTGGACACGGTTCTCACCGAGATCAACAAGTCCGGATACGGCTGCCGCTTCCGCATACTCAACGGGGAACACTTTTGTTACACCGATCAGGGTTACACTGCCCTTCTCTCTTCCCGCAAGAGCCTCAGTTTCTTCTATAGATTGTTTAACGGACATTATATTGTCTGAAATCTTTTTCTTAAGATCTTCTGTGAAATCGTACTCCATTTTAACCGACCTTATCTCCGGGCTTTACAGTCTTAGGATTTGTAATGATTACAGTATTGAGATTCGGAACAGATGACTTTCCGGCCTTGTTGATGATCGCAAACTCTCTGTCGTTATCGAGCAGGATTACCCTGACCTCTTCAACGAAGCCCTGGTTGTTCGTGTATACGGAAGCCATACCTGAGTAATCAGATACAACGATCTTCTCCGCCGTGATGCCGAGACCGGAAGATGCATTAACGAACGTCGCCTTGTAACCTGCCGTATAGAGCCTGTCGAGTTTCTTAAGGCTAGCAAAGTCATTTGGTGTCGAGAACGCGACGAGAATGCCTCCGTCGGCCAGTACTTCCTTATAGACGACCTTACATCCTCCGACAGATGTGCTCTGCTGCTCAACGTTGTTTCCTGCTTCATCAGTCTTAGCATTAGGAACGATATTGATATTGAACATCGCCTCATCACCGAATGTATCTACGCTTGCATTAGCGGAAGGAGCAAGATATACAGCGAAGCATGGATCGCCCTTCGGCGCGAAAGTCTCGTTTACAAGGCTCGAAACGGCAACTTTCATACCATCTGTCTCATTGATAACGATCTCGATGTCGACTGTTCTTAAATCTAAGAGCGCTTCAACGGCTCTTGTTGTCTCGAAAGTAATAAGCATACCGGAAGCGTCATTCTCACATCTTACGACCTTGCAGTCGTCAATGGAGATACCTTCGGTACGGATATTAATATCATGGAGCGTTCCGACAGCAAAGTCAGATAAAGTAGCATCGTTGTTGGAAAGATATACTGCCAGATACTGGCTCTCGTTCTGCGCGATCCTTACGACAGGAGCTTCCGCTTCGATCGTGAGGTCTGATGAGATGGCTCCTACTGAGTTGTTGATATATCCCTTTATCTCAGCAGCAGGCATCATAAGGAAATCCTTGTAACTGAGAACAGTTTCCTTGCCGTCAAGCCGGAAGGATACGATGCCCGGTCTGTGCGCATTTACTTTGGTCGCATACTTTTCGAGCTGTGCCTCATAAACAGCTTCGTCACTTCTTAAGACAGAGATCCTCTCATCAACGAACTTGATCTTACTCATCTCGTCTTCTCTCTCGTCCAAGATAACGTTAACTGATGAGCTGTAGGATGCAAGGTTGCTGATGTTCCCGCTCATGGCATCGAACCTGACTGAATCTAAGATCGCAGACAGGTTCTTGTTATAGTTTCTGTAGATTACCTCCGCTTCAGCAGAACCGCCCGAAAGGATAAGTTCCTGCTGAACGTCTGAGATCTGTGACTGGACATTCCTCAAATCCTGGACGACAGACTTCATGTCTTCCGGTACGACGATGGCAAGTTCCTGGCCTTTTGCGACTCTGGAACCTTCCGTGATCTGTGTTACGAGTTCACCGGCATTCTCACTGTTGATGATGTCCTCATCTCTTACGACAAGGGCCTTGGCACCGATCGTATGCTCAACAGCGCCCATCGTTACAAATGAGAAATTAGGCTTCTCAGCGATGTAGTCGTAAAGGTGATGTACTACGAAGGCCAGCACGAACAGAGCTGAAGCTACTACCACTGCGCCGAGCACGCCGTTTCTGATGGCTCTGCTCTCCGCACTCTTCTGGGAAGGATTCTTACGGAGATAAGCATTTCTCTCGATCTTGGCCTGCTCTCTGTTTCTGGCTTCTTCCTTACGCTTCTGGGCAGCTAAGATCTTCTGCTGTTCTCTTGCCTTTGCCCTCTCCTGAGCAGTCATGGGACGCCTGGATGAAGGCTTGGCCTGAACCTTGGAATCAGATGTTACGGGCTTACCCGTAATATCCATATCAGGGATAATGCTGCTTCCGTGATCTTTCCTGATATTTCCGGGATTTCTGCCCGACTGTACATGGATTCTCTTATCAGAAGGCTTACCTGCAGGACGGTTTACTCCGCCCTTCTTAACCACAACACGGCTGCCGTCAGGTCTTGCCACAGGCTTGCCTGGCTGAACAGGTCTTTTTCCTGATGATTTAACTGCAGGTTTTCCTGACTTGTTTACAGGGCGCGCCGGATTACCGCTGACTTTTCTCTTAGCGGGTTCATTCGGATTGTTGTACCACTGCTTTCCGTCTGCCATATTTCCTTATTCCTCAATAACGAGCATGCAGGCGAGCTTAGCCTGCTCTTTAGCAAGGCTTCCCTGCATATATGCGATGTAAGGCGGCTTCATGGGGCCGTCACATGAGAGTTCTGTTGTAGCGCCCTGGACAAAGGCACCTGCCGCCATTATTACCTGGTCGTCATAACCGGGCATATCCCACGGCACTGGAGTTACGAAAGAATCAACCGGTGAGCATGACTGGATAGCAGCGCAGAACCTGCTCATCTTGTCAGGATCACCGAATTCTATTGTCTGTACGATATCGCCTCTTACTTCATCAGAAGCAGGGCTTGTCTTATATCCCTGACTGCCCAGTATCTCTGCTGCAAAAGCTGCGCCCTTAAGGCACTCGCCTACGCACTGGGGTGCTGTGAAAAGTCCTCTGGCGATCATTGGATTGGCACCTAATGTAGGACCCACCTCGCTGCCAAGGCCAGGTGTAGTAAGGTGTCTTGCAGCATTCTCAACAAGATCTTCTCTTCCTGCGATATAACCGCCTGTCCTTGCGATTCCGCCGCCCGGATTCTTTATAAGGGATCCTGCGATAACGTCAGCGCCAACTTCCAGTGGCTCTCTTTTTTCCGTAAATTCGCCGTAGCAGTTATCTACTGCAACGATTATGTCTTCTCTTACTGAGTGAGCAAGGGATGCTATCTTCTCGATATCATCGGTAAGAAGTGCTCTTCTTCCTGTATAACCTCTGGACTTCTGGATGAATACCATCTTCGTCTCAGGCTTTATCGCAGCCTTGATAGCTTCAAGATCAGGGGTGCCGTCAGCCTTAAGGTCAACTTCCTCATAGCCGATCCCGTAGGACATAAGTGACATATCGTTATTGCCTGAAGACAGGCCGATCGTTGCCATAAGGGTATCGTAGGGTCTTCCTGTAACTGAGAGCATGATGTCACCGGGTCTTAATGCACCGTAGAGCATAGCGGAGATCGCCTGCGAACCTGTGCTGATCTGCCATCTGACATAAGCCTTCTCTGCCTTGAATACCTTTGCAAAGATGTTTTCGATCTTCTCACGGCCGACGTCGTCATAGCCGTAGCCGGATGTGGAACCCATATGCGT
>OCTX012108335.1_pt1 | contig 12897 bp, 4 predicted proteins | sample 1539691 | NCBI WGS metagenome assembly OCTX01 (sample SAMN02144231, study PRJEB22623) | gut metagenome | biome: sheep rumen | host: Ovis aries | place: New Zealand
CGGTATTTTTCGGGCCGGCGCCGAAGACGAAATTGAACGAGATTTAGAGATTCGTAATTGGTTATTACAACTTATATATAGTTGGAAACCTGATATCATAGGTTTAGAAGGAATTCAGCTTCAACAATTTAACAATAAAATGATTGGAGTCACAACCTATCAAACGCTTGCGCGTTTACAAGGTATACTTATGGCTACATGCTATGAACAGAAAGTAGACTATGTTGTATGCGCGCCTGCTACGTGGCGTTCTCATTGTGATGTAAAAGGACGTTCGCGCGCGGATAAAAAACAATCAATGCAAATGAAAGTTAAAGAGTGGTTTGATATTACGGTTTCTGACGATGTAGCCGATGCAATTGGAATCGGTAAATACGTTAGTGAAACACATAAAAAACAGGTTGAAATATTCAACTGGGAGTAAATGGAGGAAATTGAATGGTTACTATTACAATGGACCAACTTATTAATTTTAGGGACAATGGTGGATTCTTTGCAGATGCACATCTACCACTGAAAGGAGCTTATAAATTAAACAAAATTAGAAAGGCTGTAGAAAAAGAAAGTGAGTTCTATTCTGAAAAGTTCCAAGAAATTGTTAATACTTATGCAAAGAAAGATGAGAATGACCAGGTTGTATTCTCTGAAGATGGAACACAAATTATGATTAAGGATGGTATGGTTGCTGAATGTAATCAGGCTCTTGAGGATTTACAGAAGCTTGAGGTTCAGATTGAAAATTACGACCTTACAATTGAAGACCTTGGTGAAGACCTTGAATGTACACCAGACCAGCTTGAGGCACTTATGCCTTTCATGGCTTAATAAGTAAAATAAAAAGAGGCTCTATTGAGAGCCTCTTTTTTATTATCTGAATTTACGTACTTGGGTTACGTTTCTATAGCTTGAATCTTTAATAATATTTTCTTTAACTCGTTTAGTAATTTTATCTACATCATAGTCATTATTAATATGGTCTACATTTATGTTAATTTCATATGTAGCATTGCCGCCGTATGAATTATTAATATTATTTGTTGAACCCATTGCATGAGCAAGTATATCTTTTAATGCTATGAAATTCTTTGTATCTTGTGCATTAAGTACAAGTTCTGGTTTTGAAGGCGTACCATCAAGCCATGCTGGACCAGTTTTAGAAGCCAAGCCACCAGAAGCATAAGCGTATACAGAATATTTCTTCGGATACTTTAATGCATATGCGCGGTTCTTCTTATATTTTCCTTTGCCATAAACTGCATCATATCCAGTTTGGAAAGCTTTAGAAGTAAAGGTTAATGCCATACGATACATACTAAAACCATTATCTTTAGCTGCTTTAATAACTTGTGCCCAAGTAATATTTTTAGGTTTATCAATATTAGCAAGTGCTTGCATATAAGTACGAGCACTTAATCCCGCAGCATTAGCTAAAGACTGAACTGTACTAAAGGTAGCTTTATTCATAGTACCAGTTTTAGCTAAACCTTGTAAGTATTTTAAATATTTATCTTTAGCAACAGCAGTCTTTGATTTTGTTGAGCTTGCCATTGTACCTTGTGTTACATCAGAGCTAGCATGTGTAGCAGCCTGTGAATATCCGGCATCAATTAATTCATCTCTACTAAAGCCTGCATCTTTAGCATCTGTATAAGAAACACCGCTTTGATTAAATTCCTTGGCAGAAAAACCTGCTGCCTTTGTTTCTTGTGGTGTATATTCTGCATCTATAAAATCTTTAGCTGTATAAGTACTACCCTGGTCTGTAGATAAAGCTCTAGCTGTAATAGCATCCGCACCTTGTTCTTTGAATTCTTTCAAAGTCATGGCGTCAGAATTTAATCCTGCAGTTAATCGGTCTGTATCACTCAATAATCCAATAATACTACCTAATTGGTCTTCAATATTAGATAAACTATCAGGTACATCATTGCTAATACTTTCTGGCCATTCTTGACCAGCTAATTGCTCTAAACTAGGTAAAACCTCAGCATATGCAAGATATGTTCCAAACTTAGATTCAAATTCTTCTAATAATTGTTTACGTTCAAGTTCACCAAGTTCTTCAAAGTTATTATTAGCTAAAAATGCATTTTTAATTTCTTCTGCATAAGTCTGTGGGTCGCGTAACCATTCATTAATTTGTTGTACATTAGTACCTGTAGCAGTAGCAAGTTCAGCCTGAGTTTCCAATAAAGCAATTTGACGTTCTCTCTGTTTTTGAGCCTCATCTTGCTGTTGAGAAAGTCTATCTAATAGCTGGTCTTCCAATGTACGTCCATAACTCTGTCTTGCTTCTGCCACTTCTTTTTCTAATTGAGCAATTTCAGTAGCATGGCCGCCCGCAGTATCTGCACGTAATGCAGCAAGTCTTTGTTCTTTTTGAGATATGTCTTGCTCAGTTTTAGCATTATCCTCGCGCTTTCTACGTTCATCAAGTCTACGTTTAACTTCATCAAGTAAGTTCTGCATAGCTTTAGAAAGAGAATCATTCAATTTGCTTAGCTTATCAACTTCAGCTTTAGTCTGCTCTTCTAATCCTTTAATTAAAGTGCTTTCAAAGTCAGACATATAAGATTGATATTCTTCAATCTTATTATATACTTCAGTCATTGATTGATAAGTATCTGCTAAAGCAGTATAATAATCATTTTGTTTTTCAGCTATCTTATCAAGGCCTTCTTTAATCTTATCGTAATCATCGCCTTTCCATTGATTAGCATATAATTCCTCTAAAGCTTTTGCAGCAGTATCCAAATTGAATTTTTCTTTATCTAATCCCGCATTTTGAAGGAAAGATAAAGTATTTTTCATTACGTCATAATCATATGCCGCATCAGTAGAATTTTGATTAGCAAGATATTTTTCAGTTACTGTTCTTAAACTTAAAGCATCATTATATTCTTGCCAAGCTGCTTGCATTTTTGCATCATTGGTTTGAACTTGCTCAATTAAAATGTCTCGATTCTTTTCTAAAGCGGAAGTGATTTGTGGTAAAACTTCGATAGCTTTTCCAAAACCGGCTTCTAATTTAGAAGTTTGAACTTCAACTGCAGCCTCATAAATGCTATTTAAATTACCGAGTTTTTCTAATTGTTGACCAAGTAAATAAACTTGAGTAATTGATTTCTCCCATCTATAGAATGTTTCATAAGCATCATTATAAAATTGCTGTAATGCTTCTTCAGCTTTGATACGGTCATCTTCGGCAGATTTTAACTTTGAATATAAATCATTAAGTTGCTTTTCTGCAGCCGCTTTAATTGCCTCTGCTCTAGATTTATTACTTTTAGCAACTTTATCAATTTCATTTTGATTTAATTGATATAAACCATCTGCATTTTTAGTAATATATTTTGCTAAATTAAGAGTTTCTTTTTTAGTTTCTGTAGTAGTTTTCTTTTTACCTTTCTTCTTTTTAGTTTTTGTTATTTCATAAGAAATTTCTTGACGAGCGCCTATTGCAGCTAAATAATCATTTGATTTTTTAGAATCAGCACCATAGTCTGTAATATGAAGTTCATCATTTGCTTTTTCAATACGTTGATTTGCTAAATCTATTTGTTTTTCTAAAGCTTCTTTATATGGTTTACTTGCCTCGTCATATTCAGAAAGAGTTGTACCAAAGTTTTTAAGTAAACGTTCGAGAGTTTTTTGATTTTTTTCAGCATCACGTTGAGCTTTTTCAACGCTACGAGCCATGTTTTCCCACCAAACGAATACCTTACCGGCTTTAGCAGATACGGTTTCAATCGTTTTAGCAGCTTTAGAAATAGATTGAGAATTCTTTTTATCTTGTTTATTTTTAGTTGTTGTAGAAGCAGAACTAGTATATGAAATATATTTCTTTTTATAGCTTGAACCAGTTGCGCTTTCAGCAGCATGTGAACCTGCAGGGATACCTTTACGTTTTAATATATCTTTAGATTGTTCATGATTATAAATAACAGCATCCCCAGGTAGACTAATCATCTGTGGCCCACCGGCACCAACTATCATTGAACGATTTTCACTTGGTAGCCATGCAATTTCAAAGCCTTTTTCACCAGTTAAAGTTAGACCACCTTTATTTTTAGGCCCTACAGTACCATAACGTCCTCTTGCAGCAGAACCAAAAGTTGGAATTCCACGAGAAACTTGAGGAATTTTAGTGCCTCTAAAACCTCCACCTCCACCAATAGCTATTCCTGCAGCTTTTCTAGCAATTGAAGCTATTTTACTACCTATTGTACCTAAAGTAGAAGTAATTTTATCAGTAGCAGATAAAGTAATGCTTTTTCTAGAAGGTATAGTACCTATAGCGCGATTAGCTGTATCAATTTTTGTTATTGCATCTTTACTATTAACTGTTAATACTGGTGGAGTAGTAAGTTTTTTATATATATCATCAATAGAAGTTTGTACTTCTGGGATGTTACCAGTATTAGCAGAAGCATTAAGTTCAAAGTCAGCAACTGGAGTATTTTTATATTGTTCTATTTTTTGAGTTAAAGATGTAAAGCTAGGGTCTTCATTTCCGGTTGCAGTTACTTTTTCTTCAGTCTCATTAACCTGTTTATTGATAGTTTCATTAGTAGTTTGAGTAACTTTTTTTGCAGTTTCAACCGTTTTTTGTGCAACCTTAGGAGCACTTTCTTTAGCAGCTTTTTCTGTAGCTTTGCGAGTAGCCTCTTCAGTTTCCTTAGCTTTTTGTTTTGCTTCTTCTAAATTATGTTCAAGTTGACCTATTGCTCCAGCTACTTCTCCAGAATTTTCGCCTTCAATAATACCCATTAATAAATCACGGATACGTTCTCCTTGAGACTCAAATCCTTCAATACCGGTTTCATCAAGTTCTATGAGCTTATCAATATTAATTTTACCATGTTCATCAGTGGCTTGCTTAATAATTTCATCAAAATATGAATTTACAGTATCTTTACTTAAAACTTGAGGTCCACGTCCATCCGTTCCTTGCAATATTGGAGTAAAAGCTACTGAAAATTCTCCACCAGTTTTATCAGTATATGTATTAGCAGAAGATAAATAAGTAGAAATAGAATTATTTAATTCTTTTTCAGCCTCTGCTCGATTTTTAAACCAAGTTGCCGCAGCTTTAAAATTTTGATTTTGAGTCGAGTCTTTACCCCAATTAATTTCTTGACGATTATTAATATCTGTATTAAGAAAACCATTTTTATTTATATAAGCTTGTGCTTTATTACGATTTTGTTGGTCTTTATCTGCATCTTGTAATTTACGATTATTATCTTTGGATTTTTTAGCAGCAATCTCTTTATCAATGTCTTCCTGATTCTTTTTAAAAGCTTTTGCACCACGGTCTAATAAGGTGTCTACATAATCAGCGTCCTTTTTAGCCATTTCTGCGACTTTTTGCCAATGAAGTTTTTCTTCTGCATCTGCCGCTGTTTTGGCCTTTTCAACTGCAATTGCTGCGGTATCTCGATAGCTTTGTCCTAATTCTTGTAAATGCTTTTTAGTTTCTTCATATTCACCAGCAGTTAATTTACTCTTAGTACCATCTTCGTTAATTTTAAATCCACCACCAAAAGCTTGTGCTTCTGTATCGTATTTACCCTTTTTACCATATAAATCTTCACGTTGTTCTTTGAAGTCTTTTTCTGCTTGCTCTCCAGTTCTTGTATCTAATAAAGCGGCAAATTTTGCATTAATACTTGATAATATTGAAGTTTGTTTTGCTACTTCCGGATTTTTAGTAGCTTCAATAATACTACTATATAAAGAATCGAATCGTTGTTCATCTCCAAGCATACCCAATTTATCAGCGTATGCTTTAATTTCATCTCGATTAAAATCACCTGTATCATTAAGAGTTCTAATTAAATCTGGAAGTGTTTTTGCTCCCATATCATCAAATTTTTTCTTTAATTCTTCAGAACCCTTTTTATATTCTTCTGCTGGTTTAAGTAAATCTATATTTTGTTTATTTAGTTTCTTTATTTGTTCATCTTGTTGCTCTTTACGAACATACCCGGCTTCAGATAGTTGTTGTCTTAAGGTGCTTTCTTTTACATAAACTGTCTGTTGTTCACCATTTGATGCAGTAGTACCTTTAATGGTAAAATCACTAGAAGCTAAGGCCTTTCTAGCTTCTTCTACATTCATAAAGCTAATATCAGCAAACTGGCGCCCCTTATTTAACATTGAGGTTAATAAATCATCTGAAATACCTAAAGCTTCAGCAACATTATGCCACTGGTCATCTGGTATGTTAGTAATTAAGCCGCTTTCTTTATCATAAGTTACGCCCGCTTCTGCTAGTTTATCCATAGCATCAGCATTAGCAAGAACTCTATCGGTAAATGCATCAAAGCCTTCTTGTCCTTCTCGAAGCATTGGCTCTAAATCTTTAATCTTTTTAGCTACTGCCTCTGCGGCTTCATAACCGTTCTTACCTTTTGTAGCTTTTGTAATAGCTTTTTCACTTAATAAAGCATCTGCGCCGGCCCAAAAAGTAGCATCGCCCATACCTTCGGCATGCTTTTTAATTTCTGTTCCATAACTATCTTTGAAGGTTTCAGTGGTTTTATCAAAGATACCTTTCATACCTTCAGCAGCAGTTGAAAAATCTTTTTCAGTAGCACTATTAAAACTTTCTAAAGCACCTTCTGCAGCAGCTATTTCATCAGTCGCAGTATTTAGAGCTTCAGTTAAATTAGCCGAACCTTCTTTAGTAAAATTAGTTATACGCTGTATTTGATTATCCAAATATTCAGCTAATGCATTACCATAAGCACCACCTTCTTCTAACGCTTCTTCTTTTAGACGAATTAAATCATCAATAGCAGGTTGTACATCAGCTTTGTATTCAGTTTCATTAAGGGTATTGGCAAAATCATCTTGCGCTTTTTCTACAACTTTCAAAGCATCAGCATATTTTCCAGAGCCTGTAGTCAGATTTGCAAATCTAGCAACCATATTATTTGATTGCTTAATCATTTCATCTGCGCCAATATCTTGAGAAGCTATATCCTTAAGTCCCGACATTAAGAATGGTTTGAACCCTTCCTCAATATTTTTATAGAATGGATTTTGTGATACCTGAGTCGCAAGATTTTGATAGATTGGAGCTACCGCTTCGTTAAATAAACCTGTTTGTTCACCTAAATTTTCGAAAGATTTAGTTAAAGATTCGGAAAATTCCTTACCAGTTAAGGACGCCGCATTGCTTAATTGAGAGTTAATTTGGTCTTGGTTTTTTACAAAAGCTTGAACAGCTTGTTCTTCTCCATTAAGTAAAGCATTTAAGCTTTCAATACCAAATTGCTGAAGTATTGGTTCGGCATCTTTAAACCAGTCTTCTTTTTTTAATTGTTTAGCAACAGCAATAACATTATCAGTCATAGCTGTTACGCCGGTTTTATAAGAACCATTATAACTAGTAGTAGAAGCCTGATAATCTTTATTTACATTTCTTGCATCAATTAACTTTTGTAAAGAATTTGCATTTGTATAATCTTCAGTAGCTTTTTTCTGAATTTGTTCTTGTAATGCCAACGTTTCTGTAAGAGCGGTATTATTATTAATAATAGCATGACCTTGAGCATTATACCCCTGTACAATTTCAGGATTCATTGCAGCTATATCATCTACTATTTGTAAATAACGCTCATAATCAGCATCACTCAAATTAATATTATATCCATTAGCATCAACACCTTTTGAAAGCGTTGCTAACTCATTTCTATATGCCTTTAAACTAGCTATATTTTCTTGTGTAGTTTTATTTGTTTCTTCAAAATTTTTAGAAACTTCTTCTGCAGAATCTTTAATACCTTGAACTCGTTTATGCTCTACATAAATGAGAGTACCTACTGCCGCGGCCGCGAGAGTAAGAGGATTCATTAAAGCAGGAATTGTATTAGCTAATGAACCCATAGTGGTTAAAGTGCTACCTAATCCAGAAACAAATTCACCAAGCACTGGATTAGTTGCACTTAAAGTAGAACCAAACATTTGTAAAGTAGAGCCAGCAGACATTAAACCCGCGCCGATTTGTCCTAAACCATCTTGGAACTTTTCCATTGGAGTTCGCTGGTTCATCGCTGCCATCAATTCTTCTATCCCTTCTTTAGGAAGTTTTAAATTTGCAAACTGTTTATTTTTATATGCTCTTAATTCTTCATCTGATAGACCTAACGCTATTCCCTCTTCCTCAAATTGTGTTTGATATTTAGTTCTTAAAGCATCTGCTATATCACTACCTTGTTTTTCTTCAATTTGACTAATTCGTTCAGAAAAAGGAGTAAATAAACTTTCATGAGCCAAAGCTCTATCTAAAGCTACACTTCCTTGTTTGAATCCATTAATTAATCCTTTAGCTACTTCTGGACTAGTTCCAGCTTGTTTATAAATATTTCCTAATTGCTGAGCTACATTTTTACGTAATCCTGGAGAAGCTTCAAAAAACTGTGCTTGTTGTTTTTCATTTAATCGGTATCTATCAAAAATATTTTTAGTTAATTGGTTTAAAGAATAAGTGCCTTTATTACTTTCCAACAAGTCTTTAAATTCTCTTCGGGCACCATTATAATCGCCTCGTTCTTGATATTTATATGGAGTATTATTAATAGCTTCTTTATCAATATGAGGAATCAATCCATTAATGGCTTGAATAATTGGATTAGTAATATTTTGTCTATCATGCCCACCTTTTAATCCGGTTAAACCCTGTTTCCAACCTTCTTTCCAAGTAGATTGTGGGTCAACTAATCCACCTAATGCACCAACCCCAGCATTAGCAAATCTACCAAAAGCTTTAATACCACTAAAAGCAGCCACTAATGATAAAACTGATTTAGTCCCACCTTCAATACCTAAAGCTTTGCTTAATGGATTCTTACTAATAGCAGTTATAATTTTATTAACTGTACCTAAACCTGTAGTTAAAGCATCAATTACTCCTTTAACCATTTTATCATTAGCAAGTCCCATTGTAAACTCTTTCCAAGCGTTTTGGAACTTATTAATTTTAGCTTCTAATGAATCCATTGTCTTATTAAACTGCTCATCAGAAGCTCCAGCGCTATTGCGTGCTGCTTCCATTAATTGTACGGTTCTATCATAATTGTCCATCATAGCGATGAAACGAGACTGTTGTCTAGAACCGGCTGCGGTAGTAGCAATATAACGCTGTTGAGTTTGAGTTAAAGTATCCCAACGAGAAGAAATATCAAGAAATACTTGGTCTAACTCTCTAAACTGACCATTAGTGTCTTTTAAATCAACTCCTATAGTTTTTAAAGCTTCATCAATTTTATTATAATTAACCTCTTCTCCATCAACTTCAGTAATTTCAAGAGGATTCTTCTTCATTTCTTGGAAACGAGCGACAATAGTTTTCATCGCTGTACCAATATTTTCTGGTGCTTCACGGGTTGTTTCAATTGCTTGTGCTAAGAAAGCAGAAGTACCTTCAAAACTCATTCCTGCAGAATGTGCAATTGAAGCTGTACGCTGCATAGCAGAACCAATTTCTTCAGTATCAGATGCAGTAATAGCAGCTAATTCTGAATAAACATCATTAACTCGTTTTGCTGAAACTTCATCTAATTCCATGTTGAAACCACGAAGCGCCGCAGTCATCATATCAGTAGTTTCAGCATAGTCAAGACCAGCAATACGAGCCATTTTCATGGTCTCCGCGCCGAGTGCAAATGCTTGTTGCTGATTCAAACCCTGTTGATAATACAGAGTCATTGTTTCATAGGCACCTTGTGTAGTAGCTCCTAATTGATTAGCTAATTGTGTATATTTTGGAAGGTCTCTCCACATATCAGCTACATTAAAATCAGTAACTACTGCAGTATCTGTCATAGCTTTATCAAGCTCTTTAATTGACTCAACTGCATCTCTAACCCCTTGTTTTAAGAGGTTAATCATATTTCTTAAACTAAAGAAATATTGAGTAGAACGCTTTAACTCATTAACCTCATCAACCATGCGAACCATGCCATCCGCAGTTTCTTGGGTACTAGTATGTAATTTATCTAAAGCATTAGTAGTACCTGTAATACTTTGAACCCATGCTTCGAATGCCTTCGGACCATCTTCTACTGATGAGATATTTAAATTTTCTAATTCTACTCCCATCGCAGCCAATTTAGTACGCAATTCTTCAACTTTATTAGCTTCTCTAATATTAGTTTTTAAAGAATTAAAAAAGTTATTAAGATGAGTTTGTGCATCAGCTAAATCGGTTTTAGCTTTACTCATTCCTAATTTATGTGCTAAATCAATTTGAGTAGTACTTTTTAAATTTTGAATATAATCGGAGGTCTTTTGTAATTCACGATTAAATTCTGCAAAGTTACCAGCTTTAAAAGATGTAGAAGCATTAGATAACATTTCTTGGACTTTAGTCCAATTTTTAGGAATAGCTTTTTCTAAACTACCAAATTTAGTTTCAATTGAAGCGGCTGACTGATTTTTTTTAAATACGTTTTGTAATGCATTTTCTAAATCAGCCTGTGCTTTTACAATATTATTTTGTAAAGCGTCAATCGCTTCTGTATCAACTTTTAATCTAATTTCTTGTTTATTAACTTCTTGAACTTTACTTTTAATATCACCAAAAACTGAATCAATTTTTTCTTTTAATAAATTAAAATTTTTAATATCCTTCTGTGAAGAAAATCCTTTATTTAATTGTTTATAATAATCTTTTAATAAAGGTGTTAATTTAGAAAAACTTTTTTCTAAATCAGCTGAAATGCCTTTAGGTAATGTCAGATTACGCATAGCTTTTTGTATATCGCTTATGCCACTAACTGCATTACTAGCATTAAGTTTGGCATTTAATAGAACATCTATTTCTGTAGTATTAACCGCCATTCCTTTCTACCTCCTTTTTCAATAAAAAATAGCGTTAACCAAAGTTAACGCCATTTCCTACATATATTCAGAGTCCTTATCTAAATCGTCCTCTAAATAATAAATCTCCAACGCTTTCGATTGCTTCCTATCTCCCGTAGCTAGTGCCGTCGCACTGAACTTACCAACAATAGGTTGGGCATTACTTCCAAGCGTTAAATTAAAGTCTGACGTTATTTTCAACTTCGGTATATATATGATTGCGGTATGTGTCTCACCCGTAACGTCATCTTTAATTCGACTTCTTCCTTCCAGACTTACATATCCTTCAAAGATGTCCTCGCCAATTAAACTGACATCCGCGCCATTGTCATATCCGTATTCATAATCAACAATAACATCTTTGTAGACTAGAGGAGTTTGAATTTCTTTTTCACTTATCATTGATAAACCAGTTAATTTTTCTCCCGTTTCTTTATTATAAACAAAGATATATGAATTAATTGGTTTATGAGTTAACGTAACTATTCCTTCGCTATTTGTTTCCAATTCATCTCTTTGACTTATACGCACTATTTGATTATCATTTATATTTAACAATCGCGCATTGTGCATAAGTCCAAGTTGAGTTTTTGAAAAAACTCCTTGTGTAAAAACTAAATCTACTCCTTCAGTCCTATTCCAAATTACCAACTTTCTATTCTGATATCCACCTTGCGCCGAAGCTTCACGATGGATGTCTTTGAAATTTGCAATTTGAATTTTGTCAAATGCAGCTATTACTTCACCAGGCTGAATTTGACGTCCATTTATCTCTATTATAGAAGTGGATTTTAGCTGCACAAAGTATAGCTCTTGCATTCCAAATTCATTTTCCATGTCCTTTATCTCCATAGTGGGCGCGAACCCGAAAATTGAAAGAAAAAACGAGGAGACGTTGCCGCCTCCCCGCCATTAATTTTTATTTAATTAGTTATCATAATCACTAATATCTACTTTTCCAATTGCATCATTTAAACTTGTGCCTGGAATAGCGGCATTAGGATTAGACCAAGGTGCTCTGTGAGTCTTATCATCATTGTAGTAATCTAATACAGAAGCAACACCCTTGTTATTAGTAGTACCAGCAGCACTATCTCCACCAAGATTGTACTTAACTAACTTCAACATTGAACCATCATTAGCCTTTAAGCAGTTAATTGTCATAGCGAATGTAGCTGGGTCACCATCAGCTTCCATTGTTAAGCTAACATCTTCAGCAGAAACTTTTCCCTTTGGAACGATGAACTGAAGGAAGTCATCCTTACCAGAAGCAACGTTTCTAGCATATGTATCACCAGTGATGTAGTAAGTATTATCACCAAACTCTGAAGTAACGTTGATTTCAAGACCTTCAGTTACAATGCCTGTTCCACCAGCAGGGTCATTAACAGCATCTAATAGGTCAAATGTACCAAAATCTGCATCAGCAGGAATAGCTGTAGTAGCAGCAGTAATAGAAATAGGAGTAATTGCAGTCTCCTTAGTATTACTGTCTGTTGTATATTTAAACCAAGCTACCTTTGTAAGGTCAATGTAATAAGTAGCATCTTTAATTTCAAAGGAAAGCATTTTAGCTGTGCTTGTAGCACTAAACTTATCCTTTGCAAGAGTCTTTAATACTTCTTGAGTTGAACCAGTCTGTCTAACTGTACCACCAAACATGATACCAAGAGACTTAGCACTAAATACTGCATCTTCAATCTCAAGAGTAATTTCCTTGTTTGTATCCCATGTCAGAAGCTTAACATTTCCCTTTCCACCTCTAGCATCTACAGTTTCAGAACTCTGTGAAAGTGTAGAAGTCTTAAGTGTATCAAGATAAAGAACTGGAGCAGAAGGTGCGCCCTGTGAGTCTAACTCATAGAACATAACGTCAGCAACTTCTTTAATAGCATATTTATCAAGAATAATTGCCATATTGAATAGCCTCCTATTAATTTCAATCTATATTTTTAATCCAATATTTTGGTTTAACTTTTTTACTATCCGCGCCAGCAAGCAGGGCGCGAATATCAATATCATATT
>OCTX012133623.1_pt1 | contig 12889 bp, 7 predicted proteins | sample 1539691 | NCBI WGS metagenome assembly OCTX01 (sample SAMN02144231, study PRJEB22623) | gut metagenome | biome: sheep rumen | host: Ovis aries | place: New Zealand
GAATAGTACTTAATTTAATTTTTTTCATAAAAACCACCAAATATAATATAACATATACCAAAAAAAATGACTAATAATATTAGTCATTAACTACTTTATAGTTTTTAAAATCTATAGATTTCAAATCACCTGTAACTTTATAAACATCTTTAACTATTGAACTATCTCTTATAATAATGGTATATCCCCTTGTATTTCTTAAACCTTTTTGATCCAATAAATCAGTAATCTTATTAATCATTTCTTCAAAGTTCTCAACATTAGAATAATTACCTTTAATAACAATATTATAATAAAATTGATAATTATTAAAGAAATCAACACTACTCATAGATAGATAGTTTTTAAGTCTTAATTCATCACTATATTTAAATAAATTATCCAAATTCATTTCTTTCTGATAGTCTTTATTATTTTCACAATCGCCTATAAAGAAACACTTATTTTCAGGATATATACCAATTGAAACACTTTTAGATGCAATTGATTCTTTCATTGTATTAACTAGTTCTGCTTTTAATGGTTTTATATATTTTTCATCTATATAATTATCCTTAACTATATATTGCTTTTTATCTTCATTATATACAATAGATCTTACTTCTAATTCCATTTCATTATCATTTGTATGACAACCAATAGTTGTTAACTTTCTATGAGTAACATCATCTAAATAATGCTTTTTTTCACCATCACAAACAAATTCATTACCATATCTATTTTTTAAAGTTTTCTCAATATACTCTTCTTCAGTACTAGCTTCAACTTGTCCACCAGATGCAAAAATATACTTATCAAACACATCTTTATGTTGATATGCCCCATAAAAAGGTCCTGCAACTATTCCAACAATTATTATTAAAGAAATCATTTTTTTAATTCCTGTAGATTTATTATCCATCAACTTAGTAATAAAGACTGATAAAAGTTGTCCAAAAAAAGTCACAAAAAATAAGATAAAAGCATAATAAATATATGTGTTAGAATTAGATTTATTACTCATACCAAGCAAGAAACTTATTAAAGCTCCAATCATTCCTCCAACTAATATAGAAACACCAAATTTAGAATTCTCTTTTTTATTACTATAACTAATTATACTCCCTAATATAATATAAGCTGGAATAACTAAAAAGAATATTTTATTAATATTTAACATAGCATATAATAAAGCAAAAAGAATTAAGCCATTAATTATTATCATAAAAGCTACTCCACCATTTTGTTTATTCTCTTCCCTAGCTTGTTCCTTTATAGCTAACTCTTGTAATCTTTGTTCTTTTTCTTTACTAAGTTTATCATAGTATTCTTGTGGTATTTCTATTTTTTCTTGATTGTTATTTTGTTCAACTTCTTCTTTACTTTCTTTTAAATTAGGCATTTCAAAATTCTTATCATCCATTTATATCTCCCTATTCTTCATTTATTATATCACATTTATCGTTATATACTATTATTTTTATAAGAATAAAAAAGAGATATTATCTCTTAAAAGAATAATATCTCATATACTTAATACCAATTATTATTAACATACATAATAATGCAATTAATAAAAATGTTTTAATTCCATCAGAAGTTTCAGGATTTTCTTTACCAACTATTTCTTTATATGCTTCCTGATCTATTGTTTTTAGTTCTTCTAAGTCAATACTTATTTTATTTAATTCTTTTTCATTTAGTTTAGGAGTATTTTTATATTTTTTAGTATAAGCATATAAATGTATGGTATTTATTTCATCATCATTTCCTAAAAACAAATAATCCAAATTATCCATATTTAATAACTGAACATACTCCTTAGGTAAAGCTTTATTATTAACATCCCCATTTTCATCTTTAATAGCCCAAAATTGATATACCAAATCTTCCTCCGGCAATTCAAATACTTCAGCCGTATCTAATAAATTAGATAGTTCATAACTAAATGAAGTATACGCTCCTCTTTCCATATCATCTTCATTAAAATGATTATTATCACCAGTTAAATTTAACAATTCTTTATTATTTTTACTATTTACTACATAATTAGAATTACTTGAATTATCATTAATTAATCTTTTAGTAACTGTAGGAACATATTTTAAATTATCAGATTTATATAAGACATCATCTAAATAATATTTTAATGTATATTTAGTAGATAAATAAATCTTTACTGTACTTCCACCTTTAACATTATCAAGTACAGCTCCATTTTCATTAGCAGCATTAAACTCCATATATAATCCTTCTTCAGAAGAACCTTGGTGTGCATAAATACCAACTATATATAATTTAAATACTGATGGTTTATTGTTACTTAACGCCATATTAAGAAAACCAATCATACCACTTTCATCCATATTCTCATACTCGTAACCAGGATTAAACGAATCAACAAATTTAATTACCAAATCAGCAGCATTATCATTATGATATTTATAATAAACTTTATCTTTATTTAACCATAATTTACCATCTTTATATACTTCAATATTAATACTACCTTGATTAATATCATATTGATTAAGATTATTTTGATTAGTACCAGTTTGACTATTCTTCCAATCTTTTACAGCAAGAATATTTAAATCATCAGCTTTACCAATATATGGTTCTTCCTTTACATCGTCATTAAATAATACGGGATATAATTTTACTATACCGTTTTCAACTTTTGCTTCACTTAACTTACTTACAATCGAATACTTTTCCTTAAAACTAGAAGTTACCTCTACTCTCTTATTTTTCTTATTATAATCAATTATATTTTCATTGTCTTCTAGTTTTACTACACCAGCTTTACTCGCATCATCAGTAAATCCAACGAATCTATAATTCTTATTTTGATATTGTACATTACCATTACCATCCATATATGTATATAACTTATTATCTATTTTATATAGATCTTGGTCAGTAACAGTTGTTTTTACACTATACCAATCACCCTCTGGCGAATACATCCAAACGGTTCTTTTCTCAATTAATTCTTTATTAGAATATAACTCAAATAATACAGCATCATTTATATTATTAACTTTAATAAAATCTTTTGAAATAGGATTCCAACCAATACATCTAACATTATTAGATGAATTGGAATAACTACTAGAAGGATAATAATTACATATTTTAAATTTTGCTGATTCATTAAAAGCAACATTTAAATAATCTTCATCACTAACTGGATTTACATCTCTATCAGTATATAAATTAGTTGTAAAAGGTTCTTTATAATATAAATAAACTCCATCATTATAGTAATAATAATTATCATCTAAAAATAATGATTCTTGATTAACATTTAGATTTAAAAAACTGCCATTATAATAATAAGGATAACCACCATATGTATATAAATAACTTCCCCAACCATTTTGTGTATCTTTAATATCATTTATTAATTCTTCATCATTTAGATTACCACCATTAATAAAACCATCACTAAAATAATTTTCATTAATATCATAAGAATAATAATCCTTAGTAGTTAATGTATCATTAGATATATTAACCTTTTTACTACCATTAGGTGTAATTATATATTTATCATTACCATAAGTATAAACAAACTGAGTTTTATCACTTCTATTACTATAATATAATACATCTTTTGCTGCACCTATAGTCTTAATCTTATTCAAAGTTACTTCTTCATTACTGTGATCTATACCTTCATCATCAGTAAGAACATAAAAATACTGTGTACCAGGACTACCTCCATAATCTAATCCATTATTTAGATTATAAATATAACTAGACGTATAACTATCATATTCAAAAGATTTAGTTAATCCATTAAATGATAAGAATTTTTGATTCCTATAGCTAAAGCCAAATAATATTACACTATTTTGATTATATTGATATTTATTTAATCTAATATCTCCTCCACCAAGATTAAATAATGAACTATTTAAATAGAACGAATACTTTTTACCAGAAGCACTATCTATAATATTAGATCTAAATTTTAAAGAATAATTAGCTGATTTCTTTGTACCAGTAAAAATATAATTAGATGTTTTTAAATCACTTTGATTAATATCTAATCCATTTTTAGGATTATCTATTTTAACCGATACTGGACTACCTGAATCACCTACTCCAATCGCATACCAACTTGAATCACCAGGACTATATACAGTTATTATATAATGAGAATCTACTTGAAAATCTCCATATCGTTCTACTCCTCTAAATTCTACTTTTTCTGCTAATACCATAATTGGTAATATCAACAATACAATTAAAAAAGATATTTTTTTCTTCACATACAAACCTCTATTCTAAAAAAATTATATCATTTTATTTTCAAAAAAAAAGAGATATTATCTCTTAATATCTATAAAGCATTTATGACCATTCAAATCAATTTCTTCTACTAAGCCACTTTCTTTTACAATATCATTTGATAATGTCTCTTTCATAATATAATCCTTAAATTCTTCGATACATTTATCTACTTCTTCATCACTATCATAATATAATGTTATTCTATCTATTACATTATAATTTCTAGTTTTACGTAGTTGTTGTACTTTACTAATTAATTCTCTAACAATTCCTTCATGAATTAAATCTTCTGTTAAATTAGTATTTAAGATAATAAAGTCATTACCCATATAAGCTGCATCAAAGCCTTCTTTAGCATTTATTCTTATATCTACCATATCTGGAGTAATAGACATATTCTTATCGCCTATATCCATAACTATCGGATCACCATTACGTAATGATTTAACTTCATCTTCTGTTAATGATAATAAATTAGTTTGGAACGCTTTAATAGAAGAACCAAATAATTTACCACATACTTTGAAATTAGGTTTAACTTCAAAAGTCATATATTTAGATAAATCATCTTCAAACAATAATTCTTTAACATTTAATTCTTCTTTAATTAGTTCAACAGCTTCCCCAAGTATATCCTGACTCTTACCATCCAAAATAGCTTGACTAATTGGTTGACGTACTTTAATTTTAACCTCTTCTCTTGCATTTCTACCCAAAGAAATTAAATTACGAACTAAATCCATCTTTTCTTCTATTTTTTTATTAATATGTTTTTTATTAGCTTTAGGATAGTTTGCTAAATGAACAGATTTTTCATTAGTCAATCCTCTATACATCTCTTCACTAATAAATGGTACTATTGGAGCAATCAACTCACATATTCCTACTAATACTTCATAAGTAGTTTGATATACACTTTTCTTTGAATTATCTAGCTTACTTCCCCAAAATCTATCCCTATTTCTTCTTATATACCAATTAGATAAATCTTCTGAAACAAATGAAGCTAAGTACTTAACCGCTTTATTCAAATCAAACTCTTCAAAAGAATCTGTTACATCTATTACTAATTGATTATATTTAGATAATAACCATTTATCTATTTCTTCTAAGTTTTTATATTCTACTTTAAAGTTTTCCTTACAATCTTCTATTGTAACTCCATCAATATTAGCATACATAGTAAAGAAAGAATAAGTATTTTTAAGAGGATTAAAGAATTTAGAGAAAACTTCTTTTAAACCATCTTCATCAAATTTTAAAGGAGTCCATACTGGAGATACATAAGGTAGATAGAATCTAATTGTATCAGAACCATAATTTTTAATTAATGTAAATGGTTCAATAGCATTACCTTTAGATTTATGCATCTTTTGACCATTTTTATCTAATAATAATTCATTAACTAAAACATTTTTATATGGTGATTTACCAGTTACAAATACACCTAATACCAATAGTGAATAGAACCATCCACGAGTTTGATCTATTCCTTCTGAAATAAAATCAGCTGGATATTGTGATTCCCACAATTCTTTATTCTCAAAAGGATAATGATACTGAGCAAATGGCATAGCTCCACTATCAAACCAACAATCGATAACCTCTTCAACTCTTGTCATCTTCTTACCACATTTAGGACATTCTAAATGTATATCATCAACATATGGTCTATGTAATTCTATATCTGCTCTATCTACTCTTTCAATAGCACGATTAGCAAGTTCTTCTCTTGATCCAATCATTTCCATATGACCACATTCACATCTCCATAAAGGAAGAGGAGTTCCCCAATACCTATTTCTAGATATCGCCCAGTCGTTCATATTTTCTAACCAGTTACCAAAACGTTTTTCTCCGACAAATGAAGGATACCAATTAACTTTTTTATTTTCTTCAATTATTTTATCTTGTAACTTAGTTACTTCTAAATAATAAGAAGGTCTTGAATAATAGACTAATGGTGAATGACATCTCCAACAATGTGGATAATCATGTTGCATCTTTTGTGATTTAAATAATTTATCATTTTCTTTTAACCATTTAACAACTTCTATATCAGCATCAAAAATAAACATGCCTTTCCATGGCCCATCTGTATAACATCCTGCTTCATCAACTGGATTTAAAAACGGTAAATCATATTTTCTTGATACCCTATTATCATCTTCACCAAAAGCTGGAGCAATGTGAACAATACCTGTACCATCAGTCATAGTTACATATTCATCACAGATAACAAAAAATCCCTTTTTATCTGTTTTTAAGAAAGGTAATAATTGTTCATATTCCATATATTCTAAATCTTTACCTTTATATGTTTCTAATACTTCGAACTCATCCCCTAATACTTGATTAGCCAATTCTTTAGCTAAAATAAACTTATATCCTTTAGATTCTACTTTTACATAAGTTTCTTTAGGATTAACACATAAGCCCACATTTGATAGCAATGTCCAAGGAGTAGTTGTCCATACTAAGAAATAACAATCTTCATCTTTTTTCTTAAAAGGAACTATTACCGTATTAGCAGTATCTTCTTGATAACCTTGTGCTACTTCATGTGAAGCAAGACCGGTTCCACAACGTGGACACCAAGGAACTATCTTAACTCCCTCATAGAATAATCCTTCATCAAAGAATTTCTTTAATATCCACCATTCAGTTTCAATATAATCATTTTTATATGTAACATAAGCACTATCTAAATCAATAAATTGTCCCATCTTTTCAGTTAGTTTTCTAAATGCTACTTCATTTTCCCAAACAGATTCACGACACTTTTCATTAAACTCTTTTATACCATATTTTTCAATATCATCTTTTGAAGTAAATCCCAATTGTTTTTCTACTTGTACTTCAACGGGTAACCCATGAGTATCCCATCCTATCTTTCTTAATACATTGTACCCTTGCATAGTTTTATACTTACAAAAAGTATCCTTTAAGAATTTAGCTACCATATGATGAAGTCCTGGATTACCATTAGCTGTTGCTGGTCCATCATAAAAAACCCATTTTTTAGCTTTTAAACGATTAGCAACCGAATCATTATAAATGGCTTCAGTTCCTCCCCAAGAATCAATTATAGATTGCTCTACCTCAGCTACTGGATGTTTATCCAATTCTTTAAATTTTGTCATTTTCATTCCTCCTATCAAAATAAAAAAGTCCATAATCTAAGGGCGCAATTATTACGTGGTACCACCTTAGTTTATGAACTATCTCATACACTTAATCTCTTAACGCGAGTAACGTTTATTTTTACTAATTTCAAAATAACACATTAGAAGTGATCTACTATAAACTTTCATTTCCCAATCTCCCACCATCTGATTAGTTCTCTTTAAACTACTTATTTATAGCCGTCTTCCTCAATTGCTTTACGTGTTTAAGTATACAATCATAATTTAATAAAGTCAATTATTATTTCCAAAGAAAGAAATAACAAAAACATATAACTAAAATTATAAAAAGTATTATTACAATTACTTGATGGTCCCTATAAAAGCTAAAAATTTTAGAAATATAAGGAATAGATTTACTAGTTATTTCATTCTCTATATTAATATAATCATCATAATTATAATCACCAGATTGACTTAATAACGATTTTTGTCTTTTAAAAACATTTACCTTAACATACAAATCATATATTATAATAAGAATTATAAATAAAGAAGGAATAATAGAAGGTAAAAACATTATAAATAAAACATATATTAAAGGTATATAAGACACATTCTTATAAACTCCCAATGGAGTATAAAAAGTTAACCAAGAACTCTCTTTAAAACCATTAAATTCAAACTCTTTAATTGTTTCTTCTTGAATAGAAACAATATAATCTTTAGCTTTTATCGTCTTATAATACTTATTTACTTCTACATTATCTACATCATAACATTTATATATTTTACCTTTCTTATCTACAAATAAATAAGTACTTCCTTTAATACCTTTACATAATAATACTTCTTCCTTCTTTCTTACATTTACTAAAGAATTAATTATTACATATAATAACAACGATAAAAAGAAAAGAGTATATATAATAAGAATATAATATCTTAATAAAAATTCTCCCAAACTAATTTTTCCAATATTTCCTGTATAACCTATTATTAAAAAAGTTATACCAACACCAGCATTAATTCCTAAAATTAATAAACTAACAATTATTTCTTCAATACTACTCTTATTCAAAAACATCACCTACTCTATAAAAATTATAACATATATATCTTTATATATATTTTTTTTTAGTATTAAGATATAATTAATATAGATAATAAGGGTGACAAAGATGAAAGAATTCAAAAAAAATATTAAGCGTACATGGACATATACTAAAGATCAAAAAAAAGAATTATTCCTATATATGTTTATGCACCTTATAGACATAGTAATAGGCATTGTCCTACCTATAATAAGTGCTAAAATTATAATATATTTAACAAAAAATAATTATTATCAAATAGCTTTAATGGCTTTAATTATATTCTTTATTGAATCTACACGTAATCTTATTTACTATGAAGAAAGAAAAACAACACAAATTATTTATCGAGAAACATTTAATAAAATACAAATCAACTTAGGAAAAGAAATACTAAAATTAGAAAACAAAGTATTAGATGAAAAAGGAACAGGAGTATTCATCCAAAGAATAAATGGAGATACTGAAAAACTATCAGATATCTTTAATGATTTAGGTTTCTATCTATCAGAAATATTAAAAAACATTGGTATATTTATAGCTATATTTATAATAAATAAAACTTGTTTTATTTATTTGTTAATATCTTCTTTCCTAATCTTTTTAGTAGATAAAAAAAGAGTAAAAATAAGAAAAGAAAACAAAAATAAAGTTAAGAAAAAAGAAGAAATATCTACTGGGTTTGTAAATGAAATGATTCGTGGTGCTAGAGACATAAAAATGCTTAATGGCGAAAACAGCTTCATAAATGAATTAGACAAGAAAATTAAAGATACAAGTAATGAAAAATATTATTTGAATAAAATAGATAGAATGTGGACATTCTTTACCGGCGAACTAAGAGACATTAGTGATTTAGGTTTAATAATACTATTAATATTATTATTAAAAGAAAAAATACTAACCGGAGCTTTTGCATTAGTAATATATAACTATTCTTCTTATATATCATATATAACTATGGATGTTAGTTATTTATTAGATCTAACAGCTGATTTTAATGTATCAGCTACTAGAGTATATAATATATTAGATAGTAAAGAATTTGATAAAGAAGTATTTGGGAAAAAACATTTAGACAAAATAAAAGGAAATTTTGAATTTAAAAAAGTATCATTTGCATATAACGAAAATGATTCTAATAAAGTATTAGATAATATTAGTTTTAAAATAAAATCTAGAGAAACAATTGCTTTCGTTGGTAAAAGTGGTGCTGGAAAAACTACTATTTTCAATTTATTATGTAAGATGTATCCAAAATATAAGGGTAAAATAACTATAGATGGAATAGATATTAAAGAGTTAGATAAAGATAGCATTAGAGGAAACATCACTATTATAAGTCAAAATCCATATATATTTAATGTTAGTATTAAAGATAATCTTCGCTTAGTAAAAGAAGATGTAACGGATGAAGAAATATATGAAGCTTGTCGCCTAGCCTGCTTAAACGATTTCATAGATAGTTTAGAAAATAAATATGATACTATAATTGGTGAAGGTGGCATTACTCTATCTGGTGGTCAAAAACAAAGATTAGCTATAGCTAGAGCATTAGTCCAAAAAACAGAAATTATTCTCTTTGACGAAGCTACTAGCTCCCTAGATAACGAAACACAAGAACAAATACAAAGAGCTATAGAAAATATGAAAAATAATTATACAATACTAATAATAGCTCATCGCCTATCAACTATAATTAATTCTGATCGTATCTTATTCTTAAATAATGGTAAGATTGAAGCAGAAGGTACTCATAAAGAATTATTAAAAAATTGTCCGGAATATAAACAATTATATGAAGCTGAAATAGAAAAAAAGAATTAATATAAAAATATTAATTTTTTTTATTGACATAATTAAATAAAAGTAGTTTAATTATAAAAATTTAGAGGAGGAAAATGAAATGACGAAAGTAATAGAAGATATTTCTAGAACAGTTAATGAATACCTGTTGTTGCCAAATTTAACCGATGAAAGGTGCATACCTGAAAAAGTGGTTTTAAAAACACCACTGGTAAAATTTAAAAAAGATGAGGAACCAAAACTGAGCGCAAATATCCCGATGGTCTCTGCAATCATGCAATCTGTATCAGGAGTTGATATGGGCATTGCACTAGCGAGAGAAGGAGGAGTTGCGTTTATTTTTGGCTCTCAAAGCATTGAATCGCAAGCCGAAATGGTAAAAAAAGTAAAACAGCACAAGGCTGGATTTGTCATAAGCGACTCTAACGTAAAAAGCTCTGCCACTATAAAAGATATTATTGACCTCACAAACAAAACTGGTCACTCAACAATAATGATAACCAAAGATGGTACAGCAAATGGAAAATTTGTTGGCATGATTACTGACAAAGATTATCGACCATCAAGAATCAATATGGATGATACTGTCGATAAATACATGACCAAAAAAAGAAATGTAATATGTGCTAGAACCGGAATAACTCTAACCGAAGCCAACGATCTCATATGGGAGAAAAAAATCAGCTGTCTTCCAATCTTAGATGAAGATGACAATCTAGATAGCTTAGTATTTAGAAAGGATTACGAAAATGATAAAAATAATCCTAACTCTTTGTTGGATGAAGAAAAAAGATATATAGTCGGAGCAGGTATTAATACTAGAGACTACGAAGAGAGAATTCCAGCTTTGTTAGAAGCGGGCGTAGACATACTATGTATTGATTCATCTGATGGTTATTCAGTATGGCAGAAGAATACTATAGAATGGGTTCGAAAAAACTACAAAGACGCAGTAAAAATCGGTGCTGGTAACGTAGTAGATAAAGAAGGCTTCAATTACCTCGCAGAAGCTGGAGCCGACTTTATTAAAGTTGGCGTTGGTGGTGGAAGTATATGTATCACTCGCGAAACTAAAGGTATCGGCCGCGGTCAAGCTTCAGCACTAATGGATGTAGCTAAAGCTAGAGACGAATACTTTAAAAAAACCGGCATCTATATTCCTATCTGTTCGGATGGAGGAATAGTTCACGATTATCACATCACCCTATCATTAGCTATGGGTGCTGACTTTGTTATGATGGGTAGATACTTCGCTCGTTTTGACGAAAGTCCAACTAATAAAATAAAAATAAATGGAACCTATGTAAAAGAATATTGGGGTGAAGGAAGTAATAGAGCTCGTAACTGGCAACGTTATGACTTAGGTGAAGATAAAAAGAAATTATCTTTTGAAGAAGGGGTTGATTCTTATATACCTTATGCTGGTTCTCTAAAAGAAAATGTTAATATAACTATTAATAAAATAAAATCTACGATGTGTAATTGTGGTTCCATAACAATTAAAGAACTACATCAAAAAGCTCGTTTAACTCTCGTATCCAGTACTAGTATTAAAGAAGGAAGCGCTCACGACGTAATACTAAAAGAAATAGAAAAAGAAAAATAAAAAGAACTAAATTAAGTTCTTTTTTTACTTTTAAAATAATTTCTTATTAATCTAAATACAACTCTTATAGTAGCAAAAGTCATAGTATAACAATACAAATCTTTTAAAACATCTTCTCTTAAAGAAAAATAATCAGATTTTACAACATGTCTTTGTCTTAAAGAAAGAAGTCTAAGCATTCTTAAATCTTTATAAGTTAAAACTCTTCTCCTTTTACATACTTCCGAACAATTAAATAACTTACAAGCTAAATTCTTACTAGGGCATCCATGATTAGTTTTATAATAACAAAATCTACAACATCCATAATTATTATCTATCCCATTACTTCTATTGGCATAACACTTCAAATTCTTAAAACCACATATATCACTATGATTATAATAATCATCTATATAATCGCAAGTAGCATCATATATATAAGTAATTCTTTCTTTACGATTTTTAATATTTAAAGCATTAGTAATAATTATATCTTGTTTATTTTTAGACTTTGTTTCAAATTTACAAAATCTAAAAAATACAGATCTGTATAAAGGTAAGAATATATAACTGTTATTATCAATACTAATACTCATAATTATTCTTTAATTCCTTATTATTTTTCATTTCTTTACCCCCTACTTATTATGTACATCGAGTTGATTATAAGGAATCTCTATATTATTCTTCTCTAAAATAAGTAATATCTCTTTAATAACATCCCTTCTACTTTGTCTCTTCTTTTCATTATTATCTAATTCTATTCCGATTAAATAATCAATAGAAGAATCATTAAGATTATTAGGCCCTAAATAATTGCATTCTTTAATATTATCTATTCTTTTAATACTATCCACAATCTCCATTAACACTTTATCTACTCTATTTTGTTTTAATTCATAAGATAAAGGAATATTAAAATAAATATTATTAGAAACAACTTCTATTTGCTCTATATTTCTATTAGCTACAGATATTACATTTCCTGTAGCTAA